>Ga0214543_1003312_pt1 | contig 31326 bp, 23 predicted proteins | sample CNSS2metaG_FD_160094 | JGI IMG/M metagenome (GOLD analysis project Ga0214543, IMG submission 160094) | Root nodule microbial communities from cowpea collected in UCLA plant growth center, Los Angeles, California, USA - CNSS2 | ecosystem: Host-associated > Plants > Roots > Nodule | place: USA... | reverse complement strand
TTTATTTTATATACAAAAAAAATATATATATATATATATATATATATATATATATATATATATATATATATATATATATATATATATATATATTCCTTATTAAGCATTGAATTAATTATTTTATATCTTAATATTCCTTATTAATTTATATTGATCTAATATACTTTCTAATTAGACAAATATATTTTTTAATACGTTTTATAGGATAAACAATCACTAGATAGTCCAAGTACTAATCATATAAAGGATAAAAAAGGATGTAAATAACAACTTCAAACATTGTTTCCCATATATAAAATCAAAACACACTTGGTGTCGTAACCGAATTTGCAACGAGACTGTAATCCAAAAAATATATTTTAAAAAAATAGAGAGTTTTGAGTCACCACCATAGTTTATTCTGGAAAACCATTATTGTACATGAGACATTTTATGATAGGTAAAACGGGCTCACTATGACAAGTATTTTGGCGTCATAGTTTCTGGAGTTATATAAAATGCGCTTTTTCTATGACATCGTAAAAACTTGTCATAGTAACTCAGACTTACTATGAGGGGCTCACCACGAAGGAGATTCTACAGAAAATATTTAAAACAGTAATTAAAAAATATTAAGCAACAACATTCACTATTAAACAAAGTCCTAAGTTTATCTAAACAGTGTGTAAACAACAATAACAAAAACACTCAAAGATAAGATAAAAAGAAACTCACCTGAACCCAAAAATTCAATCCTCAATTCAAACTTCCACACCACACACAAAGTGAGAGAAACTAAAAAAAGAAAAACACACCACTGAAACAAAACAACCAAATTGTGTCTCAAACAAAAAGTTACCAAAAATGAAAAAAGATTGCATCTTTATGAGGAACATGATTGAAACCTAATCTGAAATCTTTATGAGGCCTTCAAGTTAAGAATCGTGCTTGACTTTGAGTCAATGGAGTTGTATGCAACCAGCCCAAGGGAGTGTGTTAAGTTCAAGAAGATGCGACCAACCCAAGTGAGCTCCAATGGTCCCAACGCGAGGTTGTGTTTAGGAGAACAGCGTCAGGAACCGAGAAGGCAGAGGCTCGAAGTGTTGACGACGACATGTCGAGTCGACGACGACAATGTGTGCAAGAAGAGAAAAAGAAATGAGGACGACGACTACATGAGGAATGGAAGACAAGAAACAAAAAGAGGGTTGTGCGTGGACTGCTTCTAAAATGAGACTAGCAAAATTAGGGTTTTAGACATACCATGACAAGTGCTGAAGTAACATTCATGGTAAAGTCCTACTATGATACGTCTTCTTAAAACTGTCATAATACGTTTTCAACATAATTTCATTTTTACCGCCACGCCCCACTTACTATGACAAGTCTATTACACCTGTCATAATAAGTTTTTCTTTTTCACTTACTATGATAGGTCCATTATACTTGTCATAATAAGTTTTTCCTTTTCACTTATTGTGATAGGTTCATTACACTTGTCATAATAAGTTTTTCCTTTTCAAACAAGTCCTTTTTACCAGTCATAATCGTCATTGATTCAACTTTTTCCACAAGTGAACTATGAAAAACTGTAAAATAAGACATGACTTGCGAAAACTAGATTTTGAATCCAAGAGTTAGTTACACATAAGGAAGATCTTATCCCATAACGAGGTCTGTCAAAAGATGGTACCTTTATTAAAATATTAAAAATAAATGTGTTTTTTTTCAAAAATTTTAATTTTCTCCAAAAATTAAAAAAAATAAAAACACACTACAAAAGGAATCATTTAAAAAAATGATAAGGATTAATCCTCGCTAATACGTATTTTCATTAAAAATATGAAAAATCAAGTAGTTCTAATTAAAAACTATTTGAAAATTATTTAAAAAACTTTCTTATTTTTTTAAAGTAAACCCGACCAAGACTGGTTTCGTTCTTACATATTTCCATTCATAACAGAGAATCAGAAATCAAATAGAATTATTGTGTTTGAATGTTGATATTTTTTAGTTTTTAAAATATTTTATTTTGTATTTTTTTGAGAAAGAAATGTTCGGGATGTTGCATACAATCACACAAACACTCCTACCTTTATTTTTGGAACATTAAATGACGCAAATGGTCGTTAAACATCCACAAGAAAAAAATAAAATTTATAATTTTGAGTTATTAGAAATAAATATGAAGTAATAGTGACATAGACATCACACGAGTACTCATGGACATCAAACTACACCGGTCATATATGGATATAAGGTACCAAAATCTGCATTTGATGCTCTTAGCTATTTGAAACTTGAAACTCGTGCCATTATATGGATATATAAGGTATCAAAATTATCATGGGTAGCTATACCACGTAACTGCACCATGGGGCTTGCTTGTTTCAATTTGTAAGAAACCCCATTTATATTGTGCACGTAAGAGGATCTTGAAATTGAACTCAAATCATGCTAAAACATGAACCCCACATGCATTTAGAATTATATTATGTAAAAAAGAAGCGGGACAATCATGAAGAAAAGCGAGACCCACCTACATTACTCAATTATTATGCAAGAAAAAAACTTTAACATTGAAATAGGGAGCCATATGGCCATATATATATATAATACATTCCAAATACATTAAGAAAAGGCTTGTATGAAAGCTAAACTCCTGTATAAAAGCTTGAGGTTGACAGGTAAATGTATTGCATGATTCAATTAAGCTTCTCTCTTTCTTATATTGTTTTACTTAAAAAACACATGCATTTAATGGCCATGCAATGATCATAAAACACATATGAAAGTTGAAGGCAAATATGACTATAGTTTTCATAAAGCAAGTAATCATGGAAATGCTTCACTTAAAATTGAAATGAAATCAACTTGCCACCTCCTCATTCATTATTGGTAGGATAAATCAGAATCAGTTATTAACAGTTACTATTAGAAGTTAGTGACTGGTAGCGTTTTTCAATTGTATAAATGCCTATTAGTGTGTAAGTTTTCTTTACCATACGTCAAAATCTTCTTTATACAATTTTTGCTCTAACAAATTGGTATCCAGAGTCAAGTCGGACAATGGGGCAAACTGGTATAAGCTTCCCTGCCAACTTTCCTATTCTTGATGGCAAGAACCGGAATCGATGGAGCATTCAGATGGGGGCTTTCAAGAATTAAGCGAGATAGTGGAAGATGGGATCCCATAACTGGCAGACTCAACAAAAGACGTAGAAAAGGTGCTGCAGAAGGAGAACAAGAAGAAGGATTGTAAAGCAATGATTTTCATACATCAATGTGTTGATGAAGCAAATTTTGACAAAACCTTGGAGGAAAAATCAGCAACTGAAGCATGCGGAATTCTTGAGAAGTGCATCGAAGGAAATGAGAAGTTGAAGAAAGTTCGATTGCAGACCATTCGATGCCAATTCGAGTTGGTGCAGATGGAATCCAGTGAAATAGTTGCACAACAATTCTTTAATCGTATCATCAACCATACAAATGCAATGAAGGCCTGTGGTGAGAAGATTTCCGAATAGACAATGGTAGAGAAGATCTTGAGAACACTTACAAATTTGATCATAGCGATTGAAGAATCCAAGAACATAGAAGAACTGAAAGTTGTGGCTCTTCAAGGTTCCCTCGAAACTCATGAACAAACACTAGTTGAGAGGTCCACTAAGAAACCTGTTGAACAAGCACTGCAAGCTCAGACATCAAGAAGAGGAGGCTATGGGGAAGAGGACAAGACCACAAAAGGGGAAATTCCAAAGCTTCTCAGTTTTCAGATCAAATAGAAAGTTCCACAAGAAAAGGGGTATCAGAAATGGCGAGGCAACAAGAAGCGGGTGGACAGAAAGAAACTAAAATGGACATTTTAGCAGTGCATGTCAATTTGGCCCAAGGATTCTTGGAGATATTTTATGACATAAACAAGAAGATACTGAGGGTTCCTTTAGCACAGAACAGAACTTTCCAGGTAAGCCTGAAGACTATTGAAACTCAGTTTATCAGCTACGTCCTTATCTGAAGATTGTTGGTTGTGGCAAATAAGATTAGGGCATTTGAATTTAAAGATATAAACATGTTGAAATCTAAAGATTCAATTAGAGGGATACCTTTATTTCGAATCCTGAAACACTATGCGATCATTGCCAAATTAGCAAGCAACCTAGATCTCCATTCAGATTCAGCTCCCATACACCTTTTAGAGCCAATGAACTTTTAAATGTGATATATTCTGACGTATGTGGTCCTTCTGAAACTCCTTCATTAGGAGGAAACAAGTATTTTGTTATCTTCTACTGCTAAAGAAGTAGATTTTATTAGTTGTTCATTTTTTTTTGGTTGCATTCGACCGTTAGAAAAAATATAATTTGTGTTAGAATATTTTAACCGTGACAAATGTTTACATTATTTTAATATTTTTTTTTTCAATTAGAAGGTACTGTAGCTTGTCACTTGTGGTAACGAAAACTAAGAATCCATGCGTTCAAGCGGACCATAACCTCGTTCGACAATTCCTTTCTCAACTCGTAATCGGAGTGCAAATTCAAATTTGAAGGTAAATTTAATTGTGATTTCTTCTTTTTCACCTCTTGTTGTAGAACCATCCTTATGAGCCTTTATTTCCATCACTTGCCGCCGACACCTCATCCCGCGAGACTAGTTGAACCTCATCTTAGCCTTTGCTCTTCTTGATGACTTGGGTCCAACTATTGGCCTAATCAAAGGCTAGTCACTAGAAGCATGATGGGAAGGATACAAGGAGAGATGAATCTTCAAGAGTCCATTGGGCTTCACAGGTTTCAAATATTATTTTCATGGAGCTAAAGAAGATATCACGGTATGATGGGCTTGTCCTAGTCCATTAGTATAGATTTAAATTATAGCAAGTGTTTAGGTCATGCTTTCTAAATAAATTGTAAAAAGTCTTAGGAAGTAGTTGGATCATAACTCACCTAGCTTTTAAAACTAGGTTCATTCAAGCCCAATTCCAAAAGTCAAGGTCGAGAGTGTGTTAGCTTTGCCAGGCCTTGCACATTGAACATATATTGTAAACGAGGGAGGCACGACGTAGTCAAGTGGCTTGTGATCCGAAATTCATGGATCTTAGATCAAGATCTCTATATCTAGATCTAGGTGCACATGTTTAACATTGCATAGCTACATTTGCATTCCATTTCAAGTAACATTTAGCTTGCATTTGAGAGCTTGCTTTCTACTATAAATTAGGTTTCCCCCTCTTGTAAGACACTCTTGAATGTGCAATGTTATATTGTTGAGATTACTCCACAAACATTCTTTGAGAGTCACCTAGCTAGAGCATTCTTTTAGAATCTCCTCTAGCCTTCCTCCTCTAAAGTTTGCCTCACCTCTTTAGAGTTTCTTCATAAGTAATCAATCAGTCATCATCTAAGTCTCTAATCTTCATTTGCTTTCGTTCAAACACTCCATGGAGCCTCCTCATTTCCTGCCAACATGTCCAGGAGACTTATCAAGTGGTATTTAGAGCCAACTTGAATCATTCTTCTCTATTTAAGCTAAGTTGCTCGATCCTTTCATCACTTTCATGTTGTTTCAGCCATGTTTTTGCCTGTCTTGATTAATTCCACCGTTTAAATTATTCTTATGTGACTATATGATAATTCAAACTCACATTCTTCTTGTATCATTTAGTGCATTTCATTCGAAATTCCAAAATTATTTTCAGGGCAACATTTTCTGTTTTATTTTTTTAGTGAATTCTTCATTTTCATTCTATGAGCTCTTATTATTTGAGTTTAATTTTCATTTGAGCATCATATACTTGTTGTCTTAAGTCATGTGCTTCCTTTAATGTCAATTCTCATGAATTTTATCGTTTGATTTTGCTTTTATGGATTGAATGTTGGCACCAATGCAAAATGCTAGAAGAATCATTATTTGTTGAAAATGCAATCTGTTCTTGATGCAATTGCAAGCATTTTCACTAATTTGTTGAGCTTTAAAGTGTCTTAGATGTTCTCTAAAGATTCATTCTTGATACTAGATCATTATCAAGTTCATAGCACTAGCTTTTCCAATTATAATTTGTTATTTCGTTTTAGTTTTCATTTCTGTTCTAGTAATCTGTTTTAGATTGCACATTGTTTTTATTTATCACAACTAATTGGAAAGTGCAGAGTCAAATCTATTTTTTGCATAATTTGGTTAAGACCTTCACGAAAATACAAATAAAAATCAAAGGAAAAATGTTGAGAAATGAAAAAAATGATAAATTAGTGAAGTGTAGGCATCAATTCACATTTTTTGCCTGACAACATTGTAATAAATCATAAGATAGTGTAATTTTGAGGTTCTTTTAATCTAGTTTCAATTGACCATAACTAAGGTGGATTAATTCACTTCTTTTGGGTTCAATCTTGAGATTAAGACAAGGTTCTTTGCAGTTCATTCAAGTTTGCTTGTTGTTTTTTATTTTGTCCATCTATTCTAGTGTCATTCATAGGTTCATTTTGTTGTGCTAGCTTTGTTAATTGCCTTTAATTTCTTGATTGTCAATTGCTGGATACTCTTTCCGTTTTGTCTCAACTCCATTATCTTTGAGTTTAGCTTTTATTGTGTTTAAGCCTTTTATTGCTTGCTTTTCTTGGTTATTTTTGGTGTGCTCTAAATTGTGGTGAAGGAAGAACTCTTTCAAGGTGACCCAATATTAAGTGGTAGCATATTGGAGGGTGGAGGTTCAATTCAAGCTCCAAGCCAAGGAACTTTCAAGGAACATACCACATGCTCAAAGTGGAAGAGAAAAGTGAGCTTAAAACATTAAAGAGGAAGGAGAAAGATTCTCGGGAAAATAGCCACATTTGGCTTGTAAAAAGTGTTCTTTCAATTTCTTTCTTATAAAAGGCCTTCGAACCAATTGTCTTGGAAGAGCCTTTAGGGTTCTTCCATCTTTTGGCTTACAAACTTATTAGTATTTGGTGTTGACGATGAGTGTGTCTTGCTAGCCAAAGCTATAAGCCTCACCTTTAAGATTTCGATTAGTTGCAATTTCAATTCACATTTTTAGTGGCTTGGTTTAAGATATCAAATTCTAAAACCTTTTGCCAATTTAGGAGTCCATTTTAGTGTGTTAATTATTTGTTTTGTTTGTGTTTTCTTTGAAAAACATCTTCTAAGTTTAAGAGCACATCTTTTTGTGAAAGTAGCAAAGTAAGTAGTGAGGTAAACTCTACCTAGGTAAGATTTGATACTTAATCAGTCATTTGAGACTCACCTCTCTTACTTGGGAGTGAACTTGTGAAATACTAGAAACTTTCACTTTAAGCGAGCTTTTAAAATTACAAGATGATGACAAGATGTGCCTTTAAACATAGTGATAGTGGTTCTGAAAGTAAAAGAAATATCCCACCCTTGTATGTTGAGGAATTTAAAGAATTTCAAATAAGAGTGAAACAAAAAGGAAAAAGATCTAGAAAGGGATGTTGAAATGAGACGCATAGAAGAATCCTTTCTAGTCTTAAGTAAGAGAGTCCAAAGGACGCCAAGTAATCATAGAACAAGAGAGAGTAGGAGTGGAGAGACTTTCTCAAATCAAGAGCTAGGGGTAGGAGAATGTTACCAACAGGCTTCTCACATTAGGAGGCAAAGAAAGGAGCATACCTCTAAAGAATTTAAGGTGGACTTGCCTTACTTCTATGGCAAGGATAATATTGAGGCCTATTTGGACTGGGAAATGAAGATGGAGCAATTATTTGCTTCTAACTAAATCAGTGAAGAAAGGAAGATGCCTCTGGTTTCCTTGAGCTTTCAAGGGTAAACCATGTATTGGTGGACCTCCTTGGTCCAAGATAGAATGTGCCATAATGATCCTGCCATCAAGTACTGGAATAATTTTAAGTTTACCTTTAAGAGGAGAAACATTCCCTTCTATTACAATAGGAAACTCATGGATAAACTCTGGAGACTTCAACAAAGGTCTATGATTGTAGACGAATATAAGTAAAATATGAATTTATTCATGATAATGATGGGTATAGAGGAAAATGAGGTTCTAACTATAGCGAGGTTCATAAATGGATTGAACTTTGATATAAGAGATAAAGTGGAGCTACTACCTTATAGAGATTTGAATGACTTAGTTCAAATGTGTATAAAGGTAGAGCAAAAACTATAAAGGTAGAGCAACAACTATTGAGGAAATCATCTTCTAAAATAGATCGAGCTTCCTCTAACTCTTATGTTAAAAAGGATTTCAAGAAAGAAAAAGAGGAACCCCATAAGAATCTAGACAAGGAACATGATAAAGGCAAGGGTGAAACATATAAACACACTCACACCAGTGATATTAAATGTTTCAATTGCTTGGGTAGAGGTCATATAGCTGCTCAATGTCCCACCAAAAGGACCATTATCTTAAGGGGCATTGATCATTATAGTAGTCAAGATTCAAGCACTTGTGAAAGCGAGAGTGAAAGTTCACCAGAGTCAAATGGAGATGATGCATACCCTTGTCAAGGAAAGCTTCTCATGATTAGGAGGCTACTCAATAATCAGCCTAGTATTGACCATATCACACAAAAAGAGAACATCTTTTATACAAGATGCAATGTTTCAAGGAATTTATGTTCTCACATTGTTGATAGTGGCTCATGTTGTAACTATTATAGCACTAGATTAGTTGAAAAGTTGAATTTAGTTGTGTTACCCCATCCTAAACCTTACAAACTTCATTGATTAAATAAAGATGGGGATATCACAATTAAGAATCAAATGAAGTGTGATTCTCCATTGGAAAATATAAAGAGGAGGTTTTATGTGATATATTTCCTATGGAAGCTTGTCACATTTTATTTGGAAGACCATGGCAATTTGATAGAAAATCTATACACAATGGTCTTCTAACGAAATCACCATCCATCACAAGGAAAAGAAATTTGTACTTCATCCTCTCACACCAAGTCAAATGGTTGACGATCAAGTACAAATGAAACTCAAGAGCGAGATAGAAAAAGAAAAAAAGTCCAAAAGTAGAAAGTAGAAAGTCAGAGGTGGGAGAAATTGGTGTTCCTTCTCCCAAGGTTATTCAACAAGAGGTTCTTTTAACTTAAAAATCCTTAGAACACGTGCTTCATGATGAACAACATTCTTACCTCTTATTGTGTCAAAGAAGACTCACATGCACTTCTAGTGAGTCTTCATCCAAGTCTTTATCTCCTTCCATTGAAAATATTTTGATAGAGCTTGAGGATATTTTCCCTAAAGAAGGACTCTTGGCCTTCCACCCTTTAGTGGAATTGAGCATCAAATTAATTTTGTACCTGGGGCTAGTTAACCAAATAAACTTGCCTATAGGACAAATGCTCAAGAAACAAAGGAGATAGAGACTCAAGTACAAGACTTATTCGATAAAGGTTGGATTCAAAAGAGTCTTAGCCTCTATGTTGTGCCTGTTTTAGCATATCCTAAGAAAGATGGCAAGTAGAGAATGTATTGTGACTGTAGAGCCATCAATAATATTACAATAAAGTATAGGCATCCAATCCTTAGGCTAGATGATATGTTGGATGAATTGCATGGTTCCATTATATTTTTCAAAATTGATCTTAAGAGTGGTTGTCACCAAATTTGAATTAAAGAAGGTGATGAGTGAAAAAATGCTTTCAAAACTAAATTTGGATTATATGAATGGTTAGTGATGCCATTTAGCCTTACTAATGTACCAAGTACTTTCATGCGACTCATGAATTATGTCTTAAGGGATTGTATAGGAAAGTTTTTTGTAGCTTATTTTGATGACATTTTAGTGTATATTAAGAGTCTGCATGATCATGTAGGTCATCTTAGGTCAGTCCTCTCCATTCTTAGGGTTAATCATTTGTTTGGTTATATAGATAAGTGTACTTTTTGTGTTGATATTATTGTCTTTCTAGCTTTTGTGGTCAATAAGAGTTGGGTTCGTGTGGACCCTAAGCAAATAAAGGCCATTCAAGAATGGCCTACCCCCAAAAGTGTAGAAGAAATTAGGAGCTTCCATGGTTTGACAAGTTTTTATAGGAGGTTTGTTCCTAATTTCTCTAGGTAGCTTCACCAATCAATAAGTTAGTGAAGAAAGATGTTGCATTTATATGGAGGCAAAAACAACAAAAATCTTTTAAAGAAATAAAGGAAAAAATTGACCAAGGCACTCATTCTAGCATCACCAAACTTTACAAAAACCTTTGAACTAGAATGTGATGCCTCGAGAATTGGCATAGGTGCGGTATTATTGCAAGAAAGTCATCCAATTGCATATTTTAGTGAAAACATTTGTGGCGCTTCTCTCAATTATCCTACCTATGACAAGGAAATGTGTAGGCTCTTTATACTTGGGAGCATTATCTTATTGCCAATGAATTTGTCATTCATAGTGACCATCAGTCACTTAATTGTTTTGAAGAGTCAACACAAGCTCAATAAAAGGCATGCTAAATGAATGAAGTATCTTAAGCAATTTTCTTATGTAATCAAATACAAGAAGGGCAAAACAAATATAGTGGTTGATGGTTTATCAAAAAGGTACACACTCTTTGCAAAACTTGGGGCCCAAAGATTTGATAACATTGTGGAATTATATTCACAAGATGCTGAGTTCTCCACCATTTATCAAGATTGTTTGAAAAAGTCCCAAGGAGGATTTTATGTGAATGAGGGTTACTTGTTTAAGGAAGGAAAAGTTTGCATTCTCCAAAGTTCATATAGAAAACTCCTAATTAAAGAGATGTACGAAGGGGAACTTATTGGACATTTTGGGGTAGATAGAACTCTAAGTATGCTTAAGGAAAAATTCTTTTGGCCTTATATGAGGAGGGATGTACAAAAGCATTGCTATAAATGTATTATATTTTTGCGAGCTAAGTCTAAAGCAATACCTCATGGTCTACATACTCCTTTGCCTATTGATTCTACCCCTTGGAAGGACATAAGCATGTAATTTGTCCTAGGGCTTCCAAGAACTGCTAGAGTGTTTAATTCCATCTTTGTGGTAGTGGATCATTTTAGTAAAATATTTTATACCATACCACAAGGTTGATCATGCAAGCAATATAGAAAAGTTGTTCTTTATGGATTACCACATACTATTGTGTCTAATAGGGATTCTAAATTCCTTAGTCACTTTTGGAAGACCTAATGGTCTAGATTAGGGACTAAGTTGAATTTCTCTACTACTTGCCACCCACAAACAAATGGGTAAACAGAGGTAGTTAATATATCATTGTCTACATTATTAAGAGTAATCTTGAAGGGTAATCATAAATATTGGGATGAGTACCTTTCCCATATCGAGTTTGCATATAATAGAGTAGTTCATAGAACTACTAAAATCTCTCCTTTTGAGGTTGTTTATGGGTTTAATCCGTTAACACCAATAGATCTAGTACCTATACCTACTTCCTTTGATTATGTTCATAAAGAAGAGGTTTCTAAGTCTAAGTTTGTCAAGGATTTGAGTGAAAAGATTAGACAAAAAATACAACACCAAACTACGAGATACATTAAGTACAATAATAAGGGAAGAAGAGAGGTCATTTTTTGTGAGGAGGATTTAGTTTGGCTTCATTAAAGAAAAGAAAGGTTTCCTAAGCAAAGGAAGTCCAAACTTAACCCTTATGGAGATGGTTCTTCCCAAATCTTAAGGAAGGTCAACAATAATGCATATTAATTAGACCTTCCTGAGGAATATGGGGTACATACCACCTTCAATGTGACTGATTTAATTCCTTTTATAGGTGAGTATGAAGAAGATAACGACCTCTAGATTTGAGGACAAATCCTCTTCCAGAGGGAGGAGATGATGACTTGGGCTCAACCATAAGCCCAATCAAAGGTCTAGTCACCAGAAGCATGATGGGAAGGATACAAGAAGAGATGGATCTTCAAGAGCCTAATGGGATTCAAATGTTATTTTCATGGGCCAATTGGAACATATCAAGATATGATAGGTTTGTCCTAGTCCATTGGTATAGATTTAAATTGGGCCAAGTGTTTCGGTCATGCTTTCTAAATAAATTGTAAAAATTCCTAGAAGTAGTTGGATCATAACTCACCTAGCACTAGTGCAAAATTAGTTTTTTATACCTATATATTATACCTGTTCAAATTCATTAGGTATAAAAATAGAGACCATAATAATTTTATGAATAATATGAGTTCTTTTATTCCTGTTGGGCTTAAAATAGGTATAAAAAGTGATTCAGTGACATTTTTATAATATTAAATAAGACTTTCTATAATTGTTCTAAGTATAATAGGTATAGAATATTCGATTTTTCTCTTACCCTTCCCACTTCTCAGTCATGTTTCACATTTCACAGTGTGTTTGTTTCTCCAGACTTTCCTTTTTTTTTCTTTTCCATTTACTCCCCACATTGGGTCTCATCGTGTCCATCCAATGTTCGCTTGTTGTTGTTGAGGTCTGTTCGCGTTTGCTGTTTGGTTCGACGTTCGACGTTTGTCGTTCATCGTTCGTCTTTCGGATTCGTCAATCATCGTTCTGTCATCATCTTCTTCATTCTCCTTTCCTTCATCATTTGCGTTTGCTCCTCCATTGGAGTTGATCTCCTTTGTTCACGTTCGTGTTTCACACCTCTATTGCTGTCACGTTCAGGCAATATCACTATTCTCCTATTGTTTATTGGTTTTGCTGCTTTTGCTATGTTTGATGTTCCCGTTTTTCCTATTTTTGCTAGGTTAGGTTGTTTCTGCAAAGATTTTAGGGTAGGTTACTCATTACCAATAAGTATTTGGTGCTCTACAATATTTATTTCAGGTTTATACAATAATTCATATTGAAATCAATAATTTATACAAACCTAAGCCAACTCCTCTAATAAATAACTTGGTTTTTGTCTCCTTAAAATATTTAAAAGTCATGGTTGTAGAAATGCATGTTGTTATTCCATATATGTTCCAGAGAGTGGCCATGGTTTTGTTATTCTTGATGAACTTGTAAATGGAGATATCCAAAGGAATGGGATTCTTTTCATTTCTCAAACATGCCCGAGCTGCAAAATATATAGGAAAGTCTATATTAGAAGGAATCATAGAATAACATTTAGGAATTTCAACACAAGCAACATCTTATTTAGTACAACAAGGTCCTTTCAAAAACTTGAAATGAAACATACCTAATGCATATTGATTAAAAGTTAGTGCAAGTAGTGAAAAAAATCAATAAGAGGATACTACTCATGATTCTAAGGCAATATGATAACTATTAAATTTGAACACTCCTAAACCAAGAATTATAGTACCCAAGTTAAGTCTAACTAAGCTTAATCTCTAAACTACATTATCATATCAATGCAGGGTATCCTCAGGACATAATCCCTGATTCAGCTACATCTGGAGGTACTTTTAGAGCATTCAGAAAAAAGAGCTTCTATGGATTGAGGAAAAGGATAGAAGAGGTACATAATTCTTGCGACTTATGGAAATAATAGTTAACGTGATTTTTGATACATGATTGCTTTTGAGATGAAATAACTTTTAGTAGATATTATGTAGGATGAAGAATGTTACACTTGGTTTCCCCAATAACTTGCATTTAGACTACATAATCTTAACACAAATCATATAACTTGAAATGCACCTTATTCTAGGTATTATAAAGCAAAAACTAAAAATAGAAAGAGATTTGTCATAATGCTCATAGACCTTACTTTTTCATTGATGAAGATGTGTTTCCCATTGGGGCTACAGTACATGCAACTTTTTCTCTTTCATACCATTCTTATTCAACAAACTCATACTCCTTGTAATTCAACACCTTCTTTGTCATAAGTAGCTGTAAGGGAATTTTTTTTTCTGCTTAATGCATATTGAATTTTCTTTACCTGACTACTATCACAAATACTCAACCAATCCTAAAATGCTAAGATATTCAATGTTTTATACTCCTTGATCACTAAAACTTTTATACATTGTAATTTCACTATCATTTAAGTACAACTTTATCTTGTATAATTAGTTTTCTACTTTTACTATTTTGAAAGTAACATGAATAAAGATGTTTTGTACATAAAAAGTAAACTCTTAAGATTGTAGAAGTTTCTGCAACGTTTGAGTGGTTTGAAATGGTTTTGGGAGTCAAATGAAAGATTCTTAGTATTGGAAACTTGGTTACAATCTCGTTGGGGTTCCTTCATTGCAGCCTCTGACACCTCTATTGTGCTGGGATGAGGGAATGTGTTTAGTCCTACATAAGCTTAGATAGTTCTCACTTTAAAAGTTGGTTTGTGAGATTGAACTGAGTCATAATGTCCAATTCTAAGAATTTGTTACATAAATTTCACCACAAGCTACAACTTTTTAATACTAATCACCTCCACGACTCTTCCCTTGTTGAAATCTCATATCATAAAATACGAATTTTCATTGTTGAAATAAGCAATAGAAAAAATTATAGCCTTTAGTTATACCATTTTCAAGCACCAAATTACAGTGCTCTTTCTTAGTTGAAGGAAAATCCAGCAATATAAAGAATATCATTAGATCGCCAAAGAATTTACGCATCTTAAACTACACAGAGGAAAAGAAATTAAATATCAATTTTTAAGTGCTAAAATCATAGTAGTAGCAGAACAAATTACATAATACACATACATCGCGATAAAAAAAAAAAAAAGATCCCATGATTTCATTTGCTTCACCATGGCACAACTAATATTTTATTTATGCATGGACAAATATGATCAAAATCTTCTCAAAAGAAGAAAGTCTACCTGTACTACACTCCATCCCTGTCAGTTTTCAGTGTTGAAAGATTGCTTCCACTTTCTCTTGATTCTTAGTTGTTAAACTTTATTAGGATGTAAGTTTCTAACTCATTTTTCATTAAATCGGGTTATGTTCGCCAAAAGTTTTGTGTACTATTTCTGGAAAAGCCACCAAAATGCAAAAGAAGTTGTCTTGTATGCATCAGTTAAATAAGAATAGATAAGAAAAGATACTTTTATTCCCCATTCCAATCACCTCAAGAGGAAAACAAGAATGTGAGTAAACTTTCTATTAAACCTAAATAAAGTGGAAACTTGAATATAACACAAATTTTGGTAGGGGAAACCCTGGAGGAGAGAGTGTTCTCCTATTTCTTATTGTTTTCCATTGCTAAGAATTCCTTTATGTGAATTGTTCCAAAGTCAAATGAGATGTTATGTTACATTAAATGGTAAAATGTATGCATTGGGTAAACCATACACCATGCAACCATTGCAGATGATATGATGAGAGTAGTGGTTGTAGATGTTCGAGATGCCACTGCTCGAGTCCCAATGCCTACTCAAGAGGTTAAGACAGTGGGGTGGGCCCCTGGAAATTTTATCCTTTGGCCAGTTAGATTAGCAAAAGTAATTGCAAAGGAGGTAATTGTCCTTACTTTTTTTAATTATGCATTTATTTACATTGGTGTATACTAATGTTATTTAATACTTTAAATATGTATAGCAGATTAGAGTATAAGAAAAGGAAGATGTGAATGAATCGTTACCACAACCGACAATTCTAGAACGACTTGGTGCGATGGCAGCGACTATCGCCTTGCAACTTATACAATTAGAAATGCCTTCCCAAGCCACAAATAGGACCTTCAACACCCCTTTTTTATATGTCAAAAGGATATTTTTGAAGTTCTCTTTCGCACTGATATGGTATGTATATCAGTAATACAACTTTGGTTGTTTTAAGTAAACTTTTATTACTTTTATGAAGTTTGAATATATTCAATATGTTATTATTATATTATTTATTTTCGATGTTTAAGGTATTTACATCATAGATGCGCTGAGAAGAAGAATGATCACATATATGGATTTATTGATCCTATTGCCATTCAAGGTGTTGGGAATAAAAGTGAAGAGGTTCAAAAGTACCTATTAGAGGCATTTGATGTTGGGAAAAAAGAAGTGTACTTAGCGCCTTATTTGCAACAGTAAGAATGTCTTTTATACATTAAATTATATTTTTGTAAAACTTAATTGTATATAATAGTATTTCAATCTGCAGGGGTCATTGGCAGTTGCTGGTAATTCTTCCTCAGAAGTTTGTTGTGGTTCTTTTGTGTTCATTACACAAGAACCCTAACACTTTGAAAATTAAAAGTACATTACAAGCGTAAGTTTTTTATTAACTTATTTTTTGTGTTATATAATTTAATTTTACTCAGTTCCATACTAGGCACAATTTCAATATACATTAACTTTTACAAAGCGGTTGAGGCTCATTCCAAGTTGCAGGGAACCCTTGGGAACCCCCTAGTAAATCACTTTTAGAAAGAAGTTGCAGTTCATTGCACCAACTGTAAGTAGTTAATCTTCAAACTATTGAAATACAATTATCAAATTTATGATATTATATGAATTTAACTTATAGTGCTCACGTCAACTAGGAAGCTATGAGTGTCGATATTATACCATGAGGCACATGCATAGAATCATATCCGCAAACATTGTTGACTCATGGGATATGGTAGATATCCGCAATCATATCCGCACTAAATGATTGTTGACTCAACTATTCATAGTGTAGATTTTCAATGACACATCTCCAATGGATCAAGGAGTCTTGAAGGAAGTTTGTGAGTAGTGGTCTTCATTTCTTTTAAGTGTTTATATAAGATGATGTTAGGTGTTTTATGACTTATATAGTAATCCGGTTTGGGGTAGTATTATAATACATATAAACATTAGATTCTATTTCATGTAAATATTAGATTGAATGAGATTTGTTTTCTGGATGTTTTGGGTAATTATATACAGGTTTGGTATGTGGTAGGAAGCATAAATGAATTTTTCATAAAAAAAATAACAAATAATTTTTTATACCGGTTGAGGTCATACTTGGTGTAAAATGTGTAATTTTTTACACCGGTTGGAACTATAATCGGTATAGTAAGTCGTTTTTCTTACATAACTTTTCCTTTCCAAAAGGACTTTCTATACCGATTTTAAAATTTTTTTATACCATGTCATGAAACTGATATAGAAAGATCAAACCTTCTATACCGCCTACTTCTATACCAATATTGGAATTGGCATAAAAGTCTTTTTAATCGGTATAAAAAGCCTATTTTACACTAGTGTGGCTTTTAAAATTGGGTTCATTCAAGCCTAATTCCAAAAGCATAGGTCAAGAGTGTGTTAGCTTAGCCATGTCTTGCACATTGAACACATGTGGTAAATGAGGGAGGCGTGACCAAGCCAAGTGGCATGTGATCTGAAATTCATGAATCTTAGATCTAGATATAGATCTAGGTGCACATGTTTCACATTGCATAGCTACATTTGCATTCCATCTCAAGTAGTATTTAGCTTGCATTTGAGAGCTTGCTTTCTACTATAAATGAAGGTCTCCCCCTCTTGTAAGACACTCTTGAATGTGCAATGTTATGATATTGAGATTACTCCACAAACAATCTTTAAGAGTCACCTGGCTAGAGCATTCTTTTAGAATCTCCTGTAAAGTTGACCTCACCTCTTTAGAGTTTCTTCACCACCAATCAATCTGCCACCATCTAAGCCTCTAATCTTCCTTTGCTTCCACTCAAACACTCCATGGAGCCTCCTCATTCCAACCAACACGTCCAAGGAGACTCATCACTTCTCCTATGTGTCTTGGCTCGAGAATTTCATAAACTTGTTCAGGTAATTTCTTTAGAGTTCAAAGCCTATCATTCCTAATATATTTTAGACAATAAAGAATAGGACCTCTGTCATGATTGTCAAATCTACCCTTCCTAATATAGTTTAGAATCAATATCGAATGAAAAGTTGTCTATGATTTCGTTCTCCTTACTGTCATCCTAAGTAATTGCAGGAGTTCTCAAAACTCTATGGTAATCAAACTTGTACACTAACCAAAGAACACATCGAAAGTAACCTGGAAGGGCTCACTGTAGATGAGGTAATTTCCAAGATTAATAGGATGCTCTGTGATGGAAATCACCGACTTGAGTGATTAAAGAACCTAGTTACTGAGTAGAGTTTGCCTCATCCTGAAGGAAATCAATATGGTGTAAATAGTAAAGTTTACACTCTTGTTGAACACTATACATGAGTTGTTTTGTTCTCCATTATAAATGATTAGCTAACTACTCTTCCCATTATTTGCTATAAGCTACAATTTTTTAATTTCTCACATTTAAGCATTTTATGTGTCTGCCTTATTTTAAATCTTATCTTTCTCTTTCCTTTCTCAATCAGTTTGAACCGTGCCACCCATTATTTTAAGTAAATGTTGAATTTCGGCCTAATGGGGGGTTTGTGCATTGTACAAACACTTCAAAAGCCCACTCATGAGCCTTGAACTAATTAACTTAAGCTTTTGGAGCAATGCAGTGTGATCTTATTGAAAAGCAACAATTATTTTTTAGAACTTAACACTTTCTATTGAGAAATAATTTAGTAACTAATTGTTATTCTTGTCAAGGTTGGGAGAAGATTAGGCCAGAAAAGGAGCTACTAAGAGCAAAAAAGCAGATTTTAAAATGTAAACTTAGTATTCATGATGTTACACTCCAGCGGGATTCTCTTAGATTTTGTCATTGCTTCAGATGGATCTGTTTATCATGAACATGTGAGCAAGTATCAAAACTACATATACATATCCTATGTTAATTATTTTGTAAGAGAGAATTATTGACTTTGACTGTTCTTATGTTGAATCAACTCATACAGAGAAGAGATGATTCACCATTTCAAGAGCTGATTATATATTTTTTCTCCTTTCTTTATCTAGATATTCTGAGGGACAATGTTGTACTTAATAAAATTTATCAAGAATTGTCTTGGTGTGTTCCGTAATACTGGTTGTTCCTATCAAAAACACTTGTAAATCTGCATGGAAATGACATCTATATCAGAGCCTTTTTGATGTTTTGGACTGAGCATGCATCTACTCATTGTTAATACATTGATTCATTCATTTTCTTTTGAATTTGAAAGCTTGTAATTTTCTGTGTTCTTCGTTAGTATGCTGGAATTTACTACCAGCTTCAAATACCGTAAATAATGTCACCAAGTAACCCTGTATTCTTTTGTGGCTATGTATTTAAACTCTTTCACTTGGACACTTATGCCTTTTATATTTTTTTTTTTGTTGTTACATGATGAATTTTATTATATTAGGATGGAAAACGAGGGGAACTGACACATGATGAAACAACAATCATTACTGGAGCACTTGAACTCACTGAGAAGACAGCCGCCATGACTCCCATAATTGAAATATTTTCCATCGATATTAATTGATAGGTAAATATAACTCAAAATAGAAATTTTAATATTTTATTATGAGATTTTTCTCTCAAATTATTTTAATAAAATTTTAAGAAAAGACATTTTTTTACTATTTTCTAGAAATTTTAATTGGTAAATAATATTCGTGGATAATTATTTTTTTAAAAATTATAAAATTTGTAAATATTTTTTATAATTTTTTTATAAAAAGGATTTTATATAAAATATTTTGCAAAATAATTAGTAATAGTTTCATGCAAAAATTTTTTATAATAAAATTTATAAATATCTTTTAGGAAGAAATATTTAGAACAAAACCGGTAGAAAATGTGTTTTTGTAGTAATAAATTGTAAACTACCTCTTTGTATCTTATATAACATTTTGTCATCTAACCCGGTGTTTGTTTTAATGAATCTAATACTGAAGAAAGGGCATAGCAGAGTCCTTGTCTACTACTACGAGGAGACTACAAAAATTATTGGACTTATCTCGGTACGAATTGAGTCTCTTGTTTTTATTCAATCCTTCATTGAGCATTCCGATTTCACTGAGCTTCAAAATCTAAGATATATAGCAGATGCCCTATATGGTTATGCTGTATATAAGATATTAGCTTAGTCATGAAAAAAATTCGTTTATCATGGCTTAAATGATATTTTTTCCTTTGTGCATCCCTGTGTCTCAAATGATTTAATAAAATGTATTTACTATTATATTATATTATATTATTATCTAAGTTTAGTTTGGACTTTCATGTGTAATTTGAAATGTTCTGCCTATGCAATCTAGTGCCTATTATTTATCCCTGAATCTTGATTGCAAAATGATAATAAAAGATAAATCACTTGCATAATTCAGTGCATAATCATGATAACTTTCATATATATATATATATATATATATATATATATATATATATATATATATATATATATATATAGCAGCACTATCTAATGTAGGACTATCAAAATTTGAGTAGACTGGTTGAAGGACTAATTTGTGGTCAATTGCCACCTAATACTGTAAACGCAGCCGAGGTTTGAAATTTAAACTCAATCACTCCTGCAATAAAATATTTTATTAATAACTAATTTTAATTGTAGAAAATTATTAGTTACTATAATGACTAATTTAGATATTAGTTTACAAAATAAAAAATTATTGGTTACTAAAATAGTTATTATTATCAATAAAAAACTACAATTGACTGTTAATATAATCACGAATTAATTAAAGACTAATTTAAAAACCAATTCCTTTGGTAACAAAAATCTTGGTAGCTAATGTTTAGCGACCAATCTTCTTTAGTAACTAAGACCTTGGTATATAAATTTTAAAAACCAAATTATAATTTTTTTTATTCATAATAGTGACTATTTTAGTGATATATAATTTTTTATTTTGTAAATTGGTATCTAAATTGATCATTATAATGACTAACAACTTTTGATCACTAAAATTAGTTGTTAATGTAAGAAAGAGAGATGAAAGATGATTTGAATGTGTCTTAGTATATGCATTGGAGATGGGTACTTATACACAACATGATGATCTATAAAAGGTATGTAATTATGCTATGCATAATTACAGAATATTTGTTAATCCTAATTACAGAGATTTGATTAGCATAATTATAGGAGAATCATTTCTAATTAGCTTAATTAGTGGAGAATAAGATATTTTCTATCTTAGTCAAAGCGCGAGGTTCACAAACGTTGAGACTGATCCAAAAATCATCAAAAAGAACTTGAGGTATGCCTTTGGTAAAAATGTCAACTATTTGGTGGCAAGAAGGTACATGAAGAACTTGTGCTTGACCTCATGCTACCTTTTCCCGAACAAAGTAAATATCCATCTCAATAAGTTTTATATGCTGATGTTGCACAGGATTACCAGATAGATAAATGGCACTAACATTATCCTAGTACACCAAAGTAGCATGAGGGAAAGGAAAATGAAGCTCTGAGAGAAGATTGCATAGCCAACAAGATTCATAAACAACATTGGCAACACCTCTATATTCAGCCTCTATACTAGAATGAGAAAGATTCTATTGGCGCTTTAAAGACCAGGATATGAGGTTGTCACCAAGAAATACACAGTAACCAGATGTGGAGCATCTAGTATCAGTACATCCACCCCAATCAGCATCAGTATAAGAAATAAGTTTCTCAATAATTGTCGGATACAGGTGCAAATCATACTGTAAAGTACCCTGAACATACCGCAAAATGTGTTTCAATGCTAGCATGTGCTTGATGCAAGAGACATGCATGTGAAGACAAACTTGATGAACAACATATGAAATGAGAGTTATTGTAAGGCGCCGCAAGACTTCGGTACATAGTGGGATCCTAATATGGTGTGCCAAAGGATATACTGAGTTTCAGCTTGGTATCAATCGAAGTAGCAGAAGGATTGCAAGAAGTCCTGCCTGCGCGTGCAATGATGTCACTAACATTGGTGCTCTGAGTAAGGAACAAGCCACTTGCATGTCTTGTCACAGCAATCATGAGAAAATAACTCAAAGGGCCAAGATCCTTCATAGCAAATTCAGAGACATGGAGTGTCATGATAGATTTGCGAAGGTCATGAGAGAAGGTGATGAGAATGATGTCATCAACATAGAGGAGGATGTATGCCATGTCAGAACCATGTCGGTAGATGAAGAGAGAGTGATCAGAAACACTATGCTGGAACCCAACGGTTGAAACATAGTCAGCAAACGCTGATACCAAACACTAGGCTCTTGCTTAAGACCATAAAGAGATTTTTTGAAGTGACAAACGTGATCAGGGTGAAGAGGATCACAGAAATCGAACGGTTGATGCATGTACACAATCTCATGTAGACCACTATGGAGAAAGGCATTTTGAACATCCAACTAATGAATGAACCAGGATTTGGAAAGAGTAATGGTGAGAACCATGTGAATGGTTGCAGATTTCACCATAGGACTAAACATCTCATCATAATCTACACCTACAATTTGAGACCTATCATCACCTACAACACGAGCTTTGTAACACTCAAAAAAACCATTAGATTTCTTTTTATGTCTAAAAATCCACATATAGCAAATGATATTAACTCACAAGGTCATGGAATCAAATCCCACGTATTATTTTAAATTAGAGCATCAAATTCAGACTGCATAACATATTTTCAATTAAAATCCGATAAAGCAAGGATGAAACTTTTGGAAAGATGTGATATTATAGGGAAATTATTTCTAATTGGCTTAATTAGTGGAGAATAATATATTTTCTATCGGTTAATGAGGATTTTTTTTTATTGACTCTACTTAAGTTTAATCATTATGTTTTAGTTCTAGTTTTGGTACTTAAGTTTAATCTATTTGTATTAGATGTCAGAATGAAGACGTGTTGAGGGAAGTTTCCCACAAGTATTATTCATAGTGATTGCTGAATTTATATACGATTTCATCTGTGTGACAAAATTCTCATGACTAGACATATCAAATTTCAACTCTTCGTGAGCATTGTCCATTCTTCGAGCTCAAATAGACAGTTGATTTGACACTTAAATCTATTTGTTAGTTGCCTTGAATTCAAATATTAAATTTCCAATTCTTAATAGCCGTATCCATAGAAAGTTTGTGATCGGAAGTGCAATTTTCTCGTTGGTGCAGTATACACATTGAAAGTCACAAATGCTTCAAACACCAATTCAGAAGTTGAACATGTAAGGAACATAGTTGATGGAGAGTAGCACCAGTGTTAACAAAAACAAGAATAGTAGTTGAGGGTCAATTTATGTTCGCTCTAAACTCTAATATTATACTAGCTTTGAAGCTTAGCCAAGTATTTCAAATTAGACAATGTTCATTTGACTGTGTTTGATTAGTATAGGTACTCAATACATCTATTATAGTTTTTAGCCTTTGTTTTCTATTTGCTTTATTATTTAAGAAAATATGGATATGTACGGAGTAAACAATGTTACGTGTCTCATATCCTTTATGGATATTAGTAATATTATTATTAGGCTTAAATACATTTTTTGTCCTCATTTTCGTAGTGTTTGTTGCGGATGGTCCTCATTTTGACAAAATGTTTAAAATGGTCCTCATTTTCGCAATTCATGTTTTATTTGGTCCTTTTCTGTAACGTCGTTTAAATCATTAACGGAGCATTGTACAGGTGGCATGGTTTGTATTAGGGTGTGTTACGTGTACGGTATAAGTGTGGTAATTAGATATTTGGGGATAAATAAGTGAGCTGGGATTTTGGTAAGGAATGTTTGGGCAGTTGGTGAGTTTTGGCAATCTTATTCCTCTATTCCCAATTGATGTTGCTGCAATCTTCTTCTTCCTGTAATCCCATTATATAGGTATGTTACGGTCTCAATCTTCTTCCTTTACCTCTAGTTGTAATCGTTGGAGGCAACCGTGTTGTATCACTTCGTGCACTGTTGGTAATTCAATGAGAAATGAATTAATCCCGATTTGTAGCTGCAGAGAGATGGCAGCTATGAGGATGGCAAGAACTCCAAAGAATATTGGTAGAAAATTTTGGATACAATCTGTTTTTATTGTTATGTTAATAATAAATTGGTTTTAATTTTTGCTTTATTGATTTACAAAGTGGTGGTTCCAATAATGTGGGCTGCAACTTTTTCAAATGGTGGTGTTGATGAAAAGGATGTCATCATCATGACACAAATGAGACAGATTAATGATTTGGAGAAGTCATTGAAGGTCGGTGAGAAGAGACTGCAATTAGTAATAGGGTTCACTTGTGTTGTTATTGTATTATTCGTACTGTTATTGTGTGTAATCTTTTAAAGTCCAATCTGTTTTGTACTATTGTTAAATGAAGAAATGAATTATTTTGATTATATTGATATTAATCCCAACATGTTCAAAATGACATCTTAATCTGAGCATTGAAGTAAGTGATATTGATCTAAGCTTGGGAAAAATTAAATTGATCTAAGTCTGGAAGAAGTTAAATTCATAACATTAATTCATCCTCATCAAAATGCACTACATCAATGTTTGGCAAAAGTGAAATTGAACGAAGTTTAAGGAAAGTCAAAATGCAGTACATCAATAATGAATTCTACATCAGAAATTCCAAAAAATAACTAAGACGTTTGTAGCTGCTATCATGGCCTCCTCCTAATCTGTAATTTCATCCTAAACTACTGAGATGGTTCTTCTGGTGTTGGTAGTGGTGCTGCAAGAAAGAAGAAGATTGGGATCGTAACATTCCTATATAATGGGATTGCAGGAAGAAGAAGATTGCAGCAACACCAATTGGTAATGGAGGAACAAGATTGTCAAAACTCCCCAACTACCCAAACATTTCTTACCAAAACCCTAGCTCACTTATTTATCCCCAACTATCTAATTACCACACATGTACAGTACACATAACACACCCTAATACAAACTGTGCCACCTGTATAATGCTTCGTTAATGATTTAAACGGCGTTACAAAAAATGACCAAATAAAATACGAATTGCGAAAATGAGGACCATTTTAAACATTCGGTAAAAATGAGGACCATTTTAAACATTGTGTCAAAATGAGGACCATCCGCAACAAACATTACGAAAATGAGGATCAAAAAGGTATTTAAGCCTTATTATTACGATAAAAAAATGTTAAATGAAATAGATAATTTAATTATTTATTATAAAATTGACGAGAAATAATCAATAATTGAAAATTTTAAAATTTTAAATAATTTGTGGCGTTTCTAAATTTTTAATAAGTATTAAATAATAATAAAAATAAAATATAATATATTTTTTGTTGGTTTTTAATCGTTAGAGTATATGATAAAAGATTATAAAAGAAAAATAATTAATTTTGTGATGATTTTTGACAATTAGAATTTTTTTCTTTTTTTCTAGCAAATATACTACTGGTTAAAATTTTCTATCCTAAATTGTTTTTGTCATATGTAATTGTGTTGGTTATTTTAACCGCTAAAAAAAGTCATTTGCGATGGTTTTTAACCATTAAATTTATAATTATAATCACTATAAATAACATTTTTTTTAGTGTTTAATAGATGAATTGAGAACAAAGTTGAGGGTGTACTAGATGAAGGCCAAAAGTGATGCATTTTCAGTATTCAAAATGTTTAAAGCTCTAGTAGAGAAGATAGGAAGTGCATCAAGATATTAAGAAGCGATAGTGAAGGAGAGTTCACCTCTCGAGAATTCGAAGCCTTTTGCAAAGTAAGTTTTGCACAAAGCAACAAATTCTACATGAAGTAATTGCCTCGTATATGCCATAACACAATAGCATTGCAAAACAGAGGAATAGAATCATCACTACAAAAAACAATGTGAATTGTAGCATTACTGTCACAATTTATGTCTGTGACGGTTTTGAAAACCATCGCAATTTGTGTCGCCACAAAGTATAATGTGGCGGATTCAAGCGAATCACTGCAACTACTGTCATTTTTTACTTTGTATAAAGTGGCGATTTCCTTAGGTAAATTGTGGCAGTTAAAACCACTATAATTTGTTAAAAAAAATTAAATATATTGAAAATAGTGACACTAAAAACGCCACAATTCACATTATATTACAACATTTATAACTACTACTATTATCATCTGTCATGATTTGAATATTTTATTATTTATTATTATCCCATATATTTATAATTTCACAATTCAATAAAATTCATACTACAAAGTTCTTGGGGAGAAGCAACTTCTAATACGACCTACATACTAAATAAATGTCCAATTAAGAGAGTTATTGGACAAGTCCTTGAAGAAGCATAGTCAGGGGTCAAACCATCTGTGAAGCATCTAAAGATTTTTGGTTGTCTTTGTTACAAATAAATTCCAGATCAACAAAGAAAGAAATTGGATAATAAAGGTGAAGTTATGATTTTCTTGGGTTATAATTCCACTAGATCCTATATAAACTGTATATAATCTTAAGACAAAGCAGGTTATCTTCAGTAGAGATGTTCACTTTGATGAATTAAACTATTGGGAAGGATTAGAGAAAAATTCACCTCAATATACAAAGATGCATGCTGACTCGAATACCGATAATCCAATGATAAATGAAGAAAGAACGAACACAACCAAAATTCCCCAGAATGTCATACCAACAAGAGCATGAAATCCACCTTTAAAGCTGTCAGATTATGCATTGTTCCATGATGATGCAATAACTCAGGAAGGTGATTTGGTGCAATATATGGCTATGTTAGCTTAAATTGTGTAATATGAAAAGAAATAAAAAATAAAAAATAATATGAAATTGAATAGTAAAAGGCAATTTAGTATGAAATCATGGGTTGGTGGGCTGACCTGTCCCGTCCCACTTATGACCCAACTAGTTTGCGGGTTTAAAATCCTACTTTGTATGCCTTAATTGTGTTGATTGATGGACTCATCCGTTACACCAAACCCACTTTATCATTCTTAATGATAAGGCCTTTCATTAAAATCATATAATTGTTGTTTTCATAAAATGAGACAAAATCTTTCATAACTTTATCTAAATAATTATTAGTAAGGACATGGCATCATTAATATAGAGAAATAAATATATGTATAATAATGGTCATTATCGAATAAAGACTAATATATCTTGTTATTAAATTACATACATAGATGGCGAATATGAACATGAATAATAAACTGACTTAAAATTATAATTTGAAAGGAGAATTTTAATGATTAAATTTTGTTTTAGAATTGTGAACAGAAATTTGCATAAAAATATAATAATAATATTCTTAGATTTAAAATTATTATAATAATTAACAAAAAAATGTATTATATTTTAATTTTGCACACCTAATACCTTTTAAGTGTAGTTGGATTATTAATAGGAATATTTAAAATCTTGTAGAATTAAATGATTAATAAGAAAATTCGATTAACTTTTGATATTGAATTTGAGCTCTGTATTAAAAATGTAAAGACCTAAGATAATGAAAAAAACAAAACAATTTCTCAATATCATTATATGTCAAATTAGCAGAACGTGACAATTAAACCATATTTCAAATTTAATTTGGAATTATAAATATGGAAGGAAATGTTGTGTTATTCATCTAAAATATTTTATGTTAATTGGGTATTAAGGAGTGTTAACCTTCATTAATGTCGTTAATGTACGGTTTATTCAGTTTAGTTTCAAAATTATGAAGTCACATACTATATACTAATGAGTGTTTTAATCCTTGAGAAAAAAAAAAGTTTATTTTATTTGATAATTAAATTAAATAATTTAACTTTTATGAAGTAAATTATTTTTCGTGTTAGTGAAATACCATTCTATTATTTTAGCAAAAAATATATATAAATAATATATAATATTTGGACGGAGAAATGACTATTTTTTACTTTCAAATGTTCAAATGAAAAAAACAATTAAAGAAAAAAGAACAATTTTAACTTTGACAAAATACTAAAAGGAACTGAAAAAAATTCATTTGCATCAATATCTCGACTAAAGAGAAACGTTTTAAGAGATTGTTGTCCATGCCATTTGTAAATCAAAAGTTGTCAAAAGTTGAATCATGTTGAATTTGAAAATTTTTCTACCAGTATGTTTTTCTACTTATGTTAAAAAGAATAATATATAAATAAAAAATATAATTAATTTTAATTGAAAACAAATTTTTATTTTTTAAAAAATAATTATAGAAATAAATATAAATTATAAATAAATAAATATGACTATTCAAATGTTTTTTTTTATATTGTGCCCTAATTGTTTTTATTTGTAATTAACAATTTTTAATATGTATATTATTAAACATAGTTTATGACTTTTTAAATCAATATGATTTCTATTAAATAAATAATGCTATTAATTATTTTTTAAATATATATAAATTTTAAATACATGAAACAAAATTGTGTCTTAATCCATATAAAAAAAAGTTAAATATGTTTTCTATTTCTTAATTTTTAGTGAAAATTCTAATTATTTTTCTTTCCAAACTTTGTTCCAATTAATCCTAACTTAAAAAAATGTCTTAATTATTATTGAAAATTATAATTATTCTCCTTTCGAAACTTTGGTCCAATTAATCCTAATTTTAAAAATTTGTGGATTTAATCATTTTAACTAAATTTTGTTAAGTTTATTTAACTTTTCAAATGTGTTTCATGATAGCATTTAAGTTATTTATACCATTTGACATATTTTTGCTTCAATAATATTGAAAAACACATTTGAAATATCAGATAAACTTAACAAAATTTTGTTAAAATGACTAAATTTATATTTTTCTAAAACTGAAAATTAAATTGGTCCAAAATTTAAAAGATAAGCTAATTCTAATTTTTACTTAAAATTAAAAGAAAAAAAATATATTTAATCCTAAAAATAAACTTCTTAACTAACGGAGATATTGCAAATAAATCTCAAACAAACTTCCTATTATTAAAGCCTATCGATGCAATAGTTACTGCAGAGAATAATCAAATCCTTCCAATACAATCATACATACAAAATTTAACCAGAAACAAATGTACATTCTGATATCCAATGAGATACAACCATCCTTAAATGAAATGTTTCTTTATTTTGTTTATATATTACTTATTTTAGTTACAACTTTTAATATCTATTATTTTATATTTTGTATTATTAATTTTATTTTATATCTTATAATATTTTAAGTTAAGTTTAAAATTAAGTAGAAATATATATGCCAGACTTTCGTTATATTAACTTTGGTGTTGGTTAAAAATAAGTAGTTAATTATAAAAAAAATTCAAAAATAAAAATAGAAAAGGAAAACAAATATGTTAGTATTATTTTTTACTTATAATTTTTAATTAATAAAAGAAATATTAAAAATAAGATTATCATAAAAATAAAAGTATAATAAAATAGATAAATAAATATGAACATAATTTTTTTTTTCAACGTTTGAGTTTGTTAATTAGAAGACATACAAATAGTTTTAAATGCAATGATTTATAATCATTTTATAAAACATTAAACTAAAAAGAATAATTGCCTATTCAATTTAGTATGCGGTCTTCAAATGTTAACTAACACTTGAAAATGTAATTATATCTAGTACTCAAACAACAAAAAAACTCATTCTCTATTGTTCTACAGTTGTCATACATATAAAATGTTAACTAACAATGATATTTGAACACTCATAAAAATTTGATGTAGATCTTGCATTTATTACTTTGTTCCTAATTTCTTTTCTTCACAAATATTATAGAAGTTTATTTTTTTCAATGATAATTTATTACCTTAAGAAAGAATTGTTAAATAGCAGTGAAGATCAAACTATCATTTTTTTCATTATTAAAATGTTGTGTATGATAGGTTCTATGGTATTGTGTGTGCAAACTTTATTGAATCTATTAAGCTTTATTTGATAGGATTGGTTTGAGAATTCTGACTCATAAAACTATTATTTTTTATTGAATGGATAAGCTCATAAAACTATTATGTTGGTTGTATGATAACTATACTTATTGCTATTAACAAGGATGTTAGAAAAATTTGAATTGATACTCACCGAGACCCTTCAAAAATCTACCAGAGTATATGTTTCTTCAAGGATTTATCTTGCAAAAGTTTCAAAGTATATGTTTCTTGAAGGATTTATCTTGCAAAAGTTTCAAAGTACGTTTATTAGCCGTATATACGAAAACGGGTATGAGATTTGAAACATCTACTTCATCAACAACATAACAACATATAATAATACACTGTTCCTTACTTCAAATCTTTTCTTCTGTTTATTTGCAGCAGTTTCTTGACCGGGCTATTGAATAACCGATCATTTCCCAGAAACTAAAATAAGAGACATCTAATAGCAAGCATATAACTTAATTTTGACAGCAATTATGAATTTTGGAGATAATTTATATATAGATGTACGAAATAAATATAAGAAATTAATATATCAGAGCAGTCTCAGTTAAGAGAGAGGAACACAAAACATGCTCACTCACTACTCTTTTATTCAAGTAAAATCCTCTCATGTTCATTAGTGGACAAAAGAAAAGCATTTTAGTACCTTACAGATTCTTCTAACTGGTCATAGTAGTACCATGTTAATTAGTTTGTTTTTTTGTGGTTGTGCCGTGCTTTAATAGAAGTCATCAAGGGACAAATTTTCAACAGAACCGAAGGTTTCAACCGGTCCAATCCTTGAAAAATTCGTCATTGATCCTCCCAAAAAGTCAAGTGGGGAGTCATTTGAGATAGTAGTTTCATATATGAATGACATGCCAGCATCATTCACTGCAGGATAGCTTATGTTGAAACATCCTGGTTTGTTCACCTCCAAGTCACTCGGGAACATCTCGTTCACTGTCTCACTACTTTGTCCCACAAATTCATCTTCTTCCCAAGCTTTTTTCGCATTAATAACCTGCATAAATATAATGCATAAGGGGAAGAAGAAAAAAAAAATATAAATGTTACAGTTATAAAATTTCATGAATCCACTCCCAGAATAAATTTAAATAAAATTAATTGCATAAATAAAATAGTATTATAACTTTTTCAAACGAGTCAAAGATATCATAATATACTATTTAAAGGGTTTCATTTTGTACTTTTAAGTACGAACTTTATTCTCGTTCCTTATGTATATTTTATGCGGCAGAATGAATAATATAGAAATTTTGTTGGCGGCACGTACATATTTATTGTTTTCATTCTGTTGATAAATCATAATGGTATCGCCAGATCGAAGGCCATGTGTGCTGACAAAATCTCCTGAAAATATTAGACACAACAATATTATTATTATTATTTCATTACTATAAAACTCAAAAATTTATCTGTTCTGGAGACTTGTCAGACAATAATTACTATGAATAGAAACTTTACCGGTATTTTCAAGTACGTACATCCTGCTATTGTTGTTAGGCCAAAACCTGCATTGTTCAAATACAAATACAATGAACTATGAATTTGAATGGTTAGTAACAATTAATTAAAAAATAACCTTAAATTACATATTCAACAACCAGAACCAATGTCGTAAAATAATGTCTTTAGTTTATTTTCTGACATTTCTATATATGTATATGTTGCAGACCTGTACTTGAAATTCCACACACGAGTACCATCTTTGTCTTCCATGTCCATAAAAATT
>Ga0214543_1003311_pt1 | contig 31334 bp, 11 predicted proteins | sample CNSS2metaG_FD_160094 | JGI IMG/M metagenome (GOLD analysis project Ga0214543, IMG submission 160094) | Root nodule microbial communities from cowpea collected in UCLA plant growth center, Los Angeles, California, USA - CNSS2 | ecosystem: Host-associated > Plants > Roots > Nodule | place: USA... | reverse complement strand
ATATAATATATATATATATATATATATATATATATATATATATATATATATATATATATATATATATAATGAAATGGCTCGTTGTGGGCATGCGTCTAAAATTGTTGGAAGATCAACACAGTCAATTTAGATAGAAGCTCAGAATAGATTGTTCTCGGCTGAAGGTTAAAACGAGCGAGCTTGTGGTAGTGGTCAGACTGGCCGATCAAACTGATTGTCTAGATAGGTGGGTCAACGTTGATTATCGAGAGATGTCAACCTAAACCGAAACTATAATAATATATTTAATAAAATAATATATTTTTAATGTTTAAAAAGGAAATACATGAGTTATAATCTAACTCACAAGGCTTTTGTGAAGTTTTTGGTCCTGTGAATTTTTTTAATCGGAGACTTTTTGGTCCTGTGAACTTTTTTAAGCCCAATCCACGTCTAGGGACTGAGTCAAATTGACAACTCTACTTTAATTACTAATTTAGAAACTAATCACTATTATGAATAAAAAGTTATAATTATAGATATCTAAACTAGTCACTGTTATGATTAAAAAGTTATAATTAATGAACAATTAACACTAACTATCAATATTTTTGTTATCAAAGAAATTAGTGTCTAAATTGGCCACTTATTAATATGGTATTGACCAATTTGGTCACTAATTATTTTGGTAACCAAAACTTTGATAGTAAATATTAGTGGCCAATTTAGGATATAATTAATCACTAGTTATAATATTTTATTCATAGCAATGACTCTTTTAGAGACCAATAATATTTTTTATAAATTAATATTTAAATTATAGTGATCAATTATTTTTTTATCTTTAAAATTGATTGTTTTTCAGTATTTTTTTGTAGTACTATCAGTAATTAAACAAATTCCTGTAATGAATCTAACCTCATTTTTTTATATTAAATGTTCATAATTATTCAAAAAGTTAAGTATTAGAAAGTTAAAAACAAGAGTTGAATCTAATAAAATAATTTTTTTTAGATAAGTAAAAAGAAAAGTAGTTCTACAACTTTCATATTTTTATTTATGTTAAACTTTTCCATATCTAACCAGAAAAAAATCAATTCCGAGGATATATACATATGCTTTGATCATGTAATAATATAAAATAAAATTTCATGATTTTTATCATGATCATGTAACAAAATAAAATAGGCACGATACTATAGAAAATTAATCTTAACTCGTTATATATAAGATCGTATGTTAAGGGAGATTTTGATTATTTCGAAAAGATGTTTGGTCTATATGTAGTGGTCCGGAAGCAATACACGTTGGTTGTTGAGGGCATTTACCATACAGTCTTTGGATAAAGAATGGGACAAAACATTTAATTGTTAAATTTAGGATAAAAGATGTTAAGATGCATGCATTTGAAGGTGATTAAAACAGGAAAATGCTAATCAGCAGAATTTCACACAGGAAATTGCACATAATAGACATGACATGTTATTTCAATGTTATGGCACAGTGGAACCAATACCAAACTTAACAAATAATAGAATCTCTTAAATCTATCAACTATTGTCTAATTTCATTTCCCGTATCATTTAATGTCTAATAAATATAAATATTCGTTCTTTCATTGGTACAAAAAGTGGCTATTTTGTATTTCAGGATCTTTTAGAAGTCAAATTTGTAAATATGGATCCGTTGATTTTTTTTTTGCCAAATAGGATAAAGTCGTCATGGTGAAGGACGACATTACAGGTGAAGTCATCCTCCACCCAATTGTTTTTTTTTTTTTTTTTTTTTAAAAATGTAGTCGTTGAAAACTACGGTTTTGTTAAGGAAAAGATGTGGTTGTCTTCGTACATGACGACTTCATTTTTCAGGTTTATTTATTTATTTTTGTAATTAACGAAAATTGAAAATTAAATAATGAAAACTGAAAATTTTGAAAAAAAAAGGAAAAATAATTAAAACTGAAAATTTTGAAAAAAAAAAGAAAAAATAATGAAAACTTAATATTTTGAAAAAAAGGAAAAAAATTGAAAAAAAAAACCTAAAAAGTGAAGTAATGTTAGAAGACGACTTCACTTTTCAATTAACATAAACCTTAGTTTCTGATGATGACATTGCTTTCTCTAAAAAAAAGAGAAATCGGTCAGATAGAGAACGACTTCACCTACAATATCGTTATCCACCATGATGACTTGACCCTGTTTGGTAAAAGAAAAAAAAATGAACAAACCTATATTTACAAATTAGACTTCTAACCAATCCTGAAATAAAAAAAAAGCCACAAAAAAGTATATTAATAGGAACAACCTTGAATATGATTTCTATCCTATTTTAGCTCAAAATTGTCGACCTATTTTAGTATAAAAGAGCCAAATCACCCTAATCTACTTTTAACATGACAATAATGCACTGGCCAAATTGATGACTTTTTTTTTTTTGAAGAGGAGGATTGTGTGTGAATGAAGCCTCTATTGTGGTGGGAACATGAAATCTTGTTTGGAACCATTAACATTTGGAGTATATAGAATGTAACAGAGACCATTATTCTGTGTCTCACCATGCATGAAGTGACGTTCAATCTCCACCACCAAAATTGGCAGAACATTCGAGTTAAAGAAGATCGAGGCTAAAGCAAAGGCATCACAACTAATTATCAAACTATATGTACAACACTAGTTACTGTGGAATTCCATGTTCTTTACGCATGCACTCTTTACTTTATAATAAAATTATATTATTTATTTATATATTATCACCGTGTACGATGTATTTAAGTTCAACTCATCAATGGAAAAAAATAATATCTACTACTTTGAAGGATTTGTTTTAGGGGAATTCTATGTTTCACATTCTCATGCTTTTGGCAAGATATAAGATTGGACCACGATTAATTGGATAATCTGTTTGAACATGTACGGAAATGTGGATTTCTTTTATTTGTTAAATTATAAGTATTGTTTAAAACTACAACTTTATAGAAAAAAAAAATCCTACTTCTAAGTATGACTTTAATCATTTTAAAATAAATTGAGGAGACTGCGTAATACAACACAATTTTGACTAATTAATTTCTTTTTCGGTACATGTAGAAGTGGTGTACTTCTATGACTTTAGAATTCATATTTTCTTTTGATATTGAGGCTGAAATTCATGAATTTAGGATTCAGTGAGTTGTCATTGTAAACTAGACTGTAGGTTATAATGATTTAAATAAAGTCATTTTTTTAACTATTTATTTTTAAAAATGGATCAAGTGAAATTAGTTAACAATTCAAAGTAAATACTATTAAATAAACATAAATAAGATGACGAGTGAAATTAGTTTGAGTTTGTCTCGCAATCCTTCTTAACTGCTGTATATATCTTTCATGGTTGAAGTTTCTTTTTCAATGTTAAACTATCTTATAATTGTTATTATCATCTTTCTCTTCCTTCCTTGTATTGTTTGACGCCTTTGTGTTCACAATGTTGGTAGATAAAAACATGTCATTGAAGAGGTGGCAAAAATATTTGAATGAGACGAAAAAATGAATGAGGTCATTGGAGAGCGTTGAAGATTAAACCATCCAGCATATTGTTGATTGGTGGTATGGATGTCAGATTTTCAGTTTAGATTGTCTGTTAAGTTTTTTTTTTTATATTGTGTTTTTAAAATACATTACTTTTACTATATTAAAAAGGTTTTCTTTTTAATATAATTTAAAATATCAAAATTTTTGTTTATTAATGTATTTTAAAGATACAGACAAAAAACAACAGAAAACAACTAGAAAATCCACATATTTTCCTACTTGTAAATTTCTGTTTTTAGTGTAATTTCATTTATTTTTGTTTCATTTATCATTTGCAAATCAACACATTTAGAAAACAATACTTTTAATATAAGGGTTATTGATATTGGCGAAACTCTAAATCAGCTAAACTTAGGAAAAGTTTTGCAGCAGTTCCTAAAGACGAACAGAAATAATTTGTATTGTTATAGTTTTTAATAAATTCGACAACAAGTATGTTTAAAAGAAACATATTATAGTGTTTTTGTAGTAACAAGAAAAGTTGCAACCTTTTCCCTTTTCAAGTTATAATACATATGTCCAATATTGAATCAAGCATTCGAGCATATATGGTGATAGCAGCTGAAGGAGAATTCATATATTTCATACATTCAAATATTTTTAATATGATGACATAAGAATTGAATGCTGGGAAATAAAATTTGTAGATATTCATTTTGCAGTGATTTCTAAGCAGAATATATATTAAGGATAATAATATTTTGACTACTAAATTTTGATAATTTTCTCTTACAACATGAGGTGTTATCTCTTAGGTAGGTTTGAAATATTAAGAATGAGAAAAAGAAAAAATAGAAAACCATTTAGAGAATAATACCTAAGTTTATAAGAAAAAGTTATCAAAATCTAGTAGTCAAAAAATCATTTCCATATATTAAATAGGAAAATAAATTTTTAACTACTAAATTTTGATAACTTTTTTTTTACAATCTTATATATCATTTTCTAAGTAATTTTTTATTTATTTTTTCATTTTCAATATTCAAAAATCACTTAAAATATCACAGCTGATATTATAAAATAAGATTGTGAAAAATTTAGTAACCCAAATATCAATTTTCCTAATAAATAAATATGATAGCTTTTTCCTTATCAGATCTTTACGAAATGTAAAGACGGAAAAGGATTTTTATTATATATTTTGACGAAACGAAACCAGTAATAGTGCGTTCTAAAAGTGTTATCCAGACTAACCGGAGACATAACACATGAACTCGGGATCAGAGTGAAGTTTGTCCATGGTGTGAGGAGCCAAAACCACCTCCAAATCAACGCTACCACCGCCACTCCTACCGGGAAACGCCGACATTTTTCCATCAAACTTGTTGGCTCCACCGCTCCTCACAGCGAGTGGCCGCCCCCATCCGAAATCATTGTCGTACATCGGAAACCTGGGCGAGCTTCCCATCTGCAAAGTGGCGCCGTCGTGGTTCCCCAACTCGAAGCACTTCGGCTCACGCTCCCAATTCTCCACGTTGCGGCACACTGTAGCGCTGTCGAATGCCTTCACGCTTTTGTTCAGTTGCTCCGCGCACCATCCAAGCTCGCTAGACACCACGTCACCCGCCGCTGCACACGTGGCAATGCTCTGAATCGCGTTCCCAAAGTAATGGTCTCCCAACTTGGGCTCCATGCGATTCCGAACATTGACTGCCATTCGAAACGTCGTCACTTTAGTCTCTTCCAGATCCCTCGCCTTTGTAACGGACCGCCACATCAGCGCACACAACGATTGAAACGATGAAATCTCCGTCGTTTTCACTTGTGTATCGTGGCTCAGCTTCCCCATCAACTCAACGTTCTTCTCAACATTCTCCAACCAACAAATTTTCCCACCATTATTCACTGCGGCTTTCAGCTTCTGAATTGACTCACGGCTGAAGCTGAAAATTCTCTCGCGAAAGGGTGCGTCAACGTTGAAGGTCACCTTGATTTCTACTTAAAAATTAATCAGCAACTTAACAATTTTTTGTAATATTTTTTGCTTTCATACATAAGATTTAATTTTTATCGACAATATATTACTTTTTCGTGGTTTAACTACCTATTTAATTCCTAGTGAGTATAATAAATTCTTTTAATCACGATAATTAAAAACATTTTATTATAGTTTATACGAGTAATGTTTAATCTATTTACTGCTTATATATATATATATAATTGAAAGAATAATATTCTGACAATTCCTTTAATTAAGTAAATTATATATTATGAACGGAATATATGACTGAACGGTGGTTCCAGAACGAAAAGAATAATTGAAACTAATTTCTTTTTAATACGATAGTTACCTTTTGGCAGCCGAAGCACAATCTTGGAGGTGAGGATGGAATCCCGACGAAAATCCGGGAGCCTAGAGAGGCAAGAGGTTTCTCCTCGAGAAATTGCTGCGAAAGTGTTGAAGAAGTTCCAGAAGGAGGCGCCGTCGGTGACGGCGTGACAGACAGCACAACCTATGAAAACACCGTCAGCGAGCTCCGTGACCTGAAAGGCCATGATAGGGGAGGAATGCGCCGTGTAACTAATTTTGTGGTGGAATGGGAAGAGGTGCATGACGGTTGGATGAACATCGGAAGGTGAGAGAAGATCGGTAACGGAGATATGATCGGCGGTGGCGTGGATGAAATCGACGCCAGCATCGTTGCATGCGATGTAGACGTAGCCATGATGGTCAGTTTTGAGACGGCCAGCGAAGGGAGGGAAGAGGGAGAGCGTGCGAGAAAGCGCGTTGATGATGTGAGGGATGAGAGCGTGAGAGGGGAGAGATGGGGTGGTGAAGAGACAGCCCTTTTGAATGTAGTGAGAGAGGAGCATGTTAAGGTCTGAGATAGAGAGTTTGAGATCTCCTAGAGTGGAATTTTGGTGAGGCACAACAGTGCATTTTGAGAGGACAGTAATTGCATCATGAGAAGAGGAAGAAGAAGAAGAAGAAGAAGAAGGCATTGTTGTAGATAACATATACCATGCACCACTTTGGTTGCTTCTCTTGAAAAGAGCACACAGGATATGTCCTACTTATATAGGCCACACCAAGTGTCTTCATTCATGCTCCACAAGTTCAGGTTCTGCAGCCTCCATTAAGAAATAAGACGTACTTTTCTTTATATACGTGGAAAGAAGAAAATATCCCACATAATTAATGCTTACCAAGAACCATATTCCTCACTGTTCTCACAACTATTGCAAATATTTATTTTCTAAACACTTTTGCATAACTACATGCCGTATTTTCTTCATTTTATTATATCACATGTGGAACCTCTTTTGCCAATAATATATTGACTTTAAATCAAGGTAAATATATAGCATATATTTAAATTTTCCGTTAAACACACTATTCTTGACATGGTTTTTCATTTAGTTTCTTTCTCTCCATATATATGTATCTATATTTTGAAAACTAGACTTTACATAGTTTTATATTTTTTACTGATTGTAAATAAAAAAAATCATAATAACTCATTCATTCTATGCATACAAAATAAATGACATCAAATGAATAATACTTGTATACTAAACATGTAAATAACTTTTACATCGTATTTACTCATGGTCCTAATCTTAACTATTTTAATCCTTTGGACTTTTGTTTTTGTTTTTGCATGATCAGCTGTACATGTTATTTAGTATATCAATATCAGTGTGGTATAAAAGAGCATACCATCTGGTGTTATATATGTATCTTGATGACAGGAAATTCAATTTATCATTTGATCACTTAAAGTTGAAACTTCAAATGTAAACTTGTGAACTCAGTAAAATTTTAAATGATAGTGACCAAAAAGGATAAAACAAAATTAGTCGCCAAAAATTATAAAATGAATAATATTAAAAAGGAACATGCATGCATTTAGACGTTCCAAGTATTTTCCACAGAGCCAGTTATGTAGCTCTTCAGACAATGGACGTGTGGTTAGATTAAGACCGCAAATGCCCTTTAACTATATTGTTAACTTATACATACATCTATATAATAAATCACGATTAAAAGAGAAGGTGCTGACAAATAAGAGATTAAAAAAATATAGAATGGTGTGTCCAGGTTTTTTGTTTACTAATACGATAAAAACATCGATTGAAAAAATCAACGTTAGGATGTGTTAATAAAAAAAGAAAGGACCTTTAAAGAATACATTCAAAAATCATGGTACAAGTGCATTAGTGATATTTTTAATGAAGATGTTACACCTTAAATGTGACGGCTGTATCAAAATGTTGAGAGAGAGTAATATGCATTTAAATTGTGATAACCTCAAGTCATAAGTCATAAGGTGATTGAATGAAAGTTTGAAATAAATGTTAAAAGGTGCCGCCCCTAACATGACTAAGAATTAGCCATAGCTGTCATGCCTTTTGACTTAATTTTTGGAGTAAGTTAACCTACTTCAAAGTCCACAACGTAGGATCCTCAAGGTGACGACTTTCTCGGCCAGGTTATTATAACTACCAGAGAGGTTTTCATCTATGGTAATTTTTTTTTTCAGAGGATATATAGGTTTTTTGTTTGAGACCACGTTATCTTGGTTGGATTTTTTACGGCGGCGGTGCACGTGCATGCAAGTGGCGGCTCAGCGGCAATGAAAATATAGTATTGTGTTTTTCAGTATATCAAAGGAAGATAGATATTTTGACAGTTTTTTTTGACAAACTTTGATAAATAACCAATTTTGGTAAAAAGAAAATCCTAAAATTTTATTATTTTATTATCTTAACTTCCTTTAAAAAATAAAAAAATTACTCTTTTTGGTAATTTGTTAACTTTGTCAAACCAAGTCAAAAAGTTATTTTTCTATTTCAAAACGTTTAAAGTTTTGTAAGGGTAGATTGGCCTATATTTAAGGCTATGTACGTCTACACCTATTAAGAACGTTAAAGTAAACTACATATAGGGTTTGGTTAAAATATATACATCAAATTGATCATGTGAGCTGTATACAAGAGGATCCGCTATTCAATATTCGATAACATACTTACGACTTTCATATTTTAAAGTTCAAGATTATTTCGATTGAGGTATTGATGAAATAAAAATATTTGTGAAATTGGTAAATTTACCTGAATTATTAATGAAATAATTAAATAAAACATATTCAGTAGTACTCACAACCAACTTTAACGATTGTTACATATACAATTATTTAGAGATTTGTTTCAATGGATTATTTTTCGGTTAATTTTAATTTCATCAGGGAGATAAATAATCATGAAACACATAAATAATATAATAGAAATGAAAAGATTGTTGTTTGCTGTCCATTGGAATCTAACTTTTCCGGCAAGTATACTAAATTAGTAATTTATAATCTAACTTGAGTTTGACAATAAAACAGTAACAAAAATTTGAGTTGGTATCATAAAAATAGATTAAAACTAATATTGAGAGAAGTGATGCTCATTAAGGTGTTGGGGTTAAACTTAACTCCTTAACTTCATTGTACTATTCTTAATTATCTATCAATTGTTTTCTTTATTTTAGTGTTCCTGGAAGTACACTTCATTTGTAGATCTAACCTCATGTCTAAGAATTAGAACCTAAGAGTATCAGACGCAATATTTTTCAATCCAAGTAGAGGGATCATTGCTTTGAGAACAAGATTTCTTAAACCAACTAAATATGCATATTCATATTTGGTATATGTCAAGGATTAGAATACTTGATTGGATCTAAACACTATACCAGATGTCTCTATATCTAGTGTTGATGATGTATAATGATTGGCCAACTCACCACGAAATTCAACACAAATCTAGTAAGCAACACTTAAAAACAAGAACACAATACATTACATTCTAAAAAAATAAAACTTCCATCGAAAAAGTCTTTTATAAAAATTCTTAATATAATTGAGAATATATATATATATATATATATATATATATATATATATTTTTAAGAGACATAATATTGTAATATATTATATTTTCATATAGCACATTTAGGTTTGTATTATTTTTATGCAATGGAATATTAATATTTAATTTCAGTAACATTACATATGACCCTGTATTCTGTAAGTGGGAGCACTTCTTTTGTCGGGACATTATGTAAAATAAATTAAATTTGTATATGAACGAAAGGGATAAATAAGCTTTATCATCCTAAAAATCATTATAATTAAATTTTGTAATTAATTAATAATAGAAACATAAATTTTAATTGTCGACTTATGATCATCGCACTGTTTATGCATATAGCAGTGATGAGATTGGTAAGAACCTTTGTGAGATTTTATTTGCTTTTTGTTTTCTGAAATTGAATGAGAGAAGTATCCTTTTTGGGCCCTTTCGTCTTTAACCTGACTTGATTGATATTTGATATAATGCATGGATCGATACTGTTTGTCTCCTTACTGCGTATCTTTTTGTAACAAATATTTTTTATACGGGATATAATATAGCACAATGTTAAATATGTTCTGGTCATTAAATATATTAAACTTTATTTTCGGGTCTCTTCAAAGTATTATTTAAATTTATTATTCTTAATTTTTTTGTCAAATTTATTATTCCAAGACAGTTATAATTATAATAAATAGTATTTATTTTCTTTATTTTTTAATAAGATTACGTCCATGTATAAGATTATATTATTAACATATTTTTGTATCTGTCGATATGTAACTGTCATAAAGAATATTGTATGATGAAAAATGAATTTCTTGATAAATGAATTGTTTCACAGTAAAACAAGACAAATGCAATCACTCAACATTATAGTAGCTTATAAGTAGTATTTGTTCAATCTAGTACGTCCTAAATGAGTCGTTACTTATACTTCAATTTTAATTTGTGTTACGTATTTGTGTTTGATACGTATCTATATCTAATATTTTAGGATATTTATACCAATAAAATATCTAATATATAAATTAATAATATTTTTATGATGACAATAATTTATAATTTTTTTGTTAAAAATATTTTATATATTTAATTTTAATTTGGATTTACACAAAAATAATCATATATTTCTCTTTTTTTTAAAAAAAAAACTTATATATTTTTAATATACATATATCACAAGTTGTGTTTTTATTATTTTCAAAATAAATATATCAACGTATTAGTAAGTATCGTATCTGGACACATATTATATTTGTGCATCATAATATGTGATTTAAATTGCAAGCCATTTGGTCCAGGGTTCAGTTAACTGTTTCAACTTTTACGGGATATAAACACAAATATTTAATGAAAGTAATTGATAGTTATCATCTCTGACCATTGTGAAATAATTTTGTAATAGTTTCTTTTACTAGGTATAGATATATGGTTTTAGTTGTCGAATAATAATTTTAGATAAATACACTAACAAATTCTTTAGATATCCTTGTTATTATGATACTTTGTAATGATGTATTAAATAACAATATCTAAACAGTGTGATAGTGTAAGATAAATGTCACGATATACAAGTACTAGAAAAATATAAGGAGAAAGACTCAATTGAAAAGTTTTAACATTTTAAGAACTCAATAGACCACAAAAATATAATAGGGACTCAAATGAAAATTTACAAATTTATCAAAGTACAAAACATAATTAAGTTTATTTTAAATCTATATTGTTTGGTTGTAGGTTAATTTAATTTTTAATTAGGTCACATTTTTGTGTTTTGTTTGATTCTCTATTATGATTGTGTTTATTAAATGAGACCAATATTGATACATGTTAGAAGTGGGTTTTAAGCCTAACTCAACCTCACAAAAACGGCTTGTAAGGTGAGGTTTGCACCTCACTTATATACTATGAAATGACCTTATCTCTAGTCGATGTGAGACTTCCAACACACCCCCTCACGTCGAGGTATATTCATCTCGTGCGTGGGAAAAGAAATTAGTGGGTGGTCCGTTTAGCGGTCCGATATTGGGTGGAACAGAATGTCCAAGAAAGTTCGCTAGGATAGGCTCTAACCTGACTCTGATACCATGTTAGATATGTGTAAGCCATCAGAGAAAGAATAAAGGATGTGTACAAAAAAAATGCACAAGAAAAATTTTGGTGAAAAACAACTCAAAGAGGTGTTCAATATATAGAGTACAATGTCCCATCATAGAGGAAAAAGTAAAAACAAAATAAAATAGAATATGTGATAATAATAAAAGAGAATCAAATATATGATATTTCTATCAATATAAATAAAAGCAAGAGATATATAATATCTTTATCACCCCTTCTCAAGGTGGGCATGAAGATTGTAAAGGCCCAACTTGGAAGTAGCAACCCGGAAAGTAGAAGATGTAAGGACTTAAGTAAATATATCAGCAAGTTGACTTCTAGAAGAAACATGGAGAAGGTGAATAAGATCATCAACAAGCTTTTGTCGATTAATGTGGCAATCAAGTTCTATATGCTTGGTTCTCTCATGAAAAGTGAGATTCTTGACAATGTGAATAGCAAAATTGTTGTCATCCTTCCCGGCACGAAGATAGGCAGTAGAGCTTTATTCATCAGTTGGATGTTGACAATGCTTTCCTCCATGGATACTTACATGAAGAGATCTATATGAAGCCTCCACCTGGTCTTTCTCTTCCCCAGCCAAATCTTGTTTGTAAGCTTAAGTCTCTATATGGTTTAAAACAAGTCAGTCATAATTGGAATCAAAAATTAACTTTAGAATTACTTCTTCTTGGTTACACACAAAGCTCTGCTGATCACTCTCTCTTTGTGAAGAAATCTGCCTCTAATATTACTACTTTATTGGTTTATGTCGATGATATGGTTCTCACTGCAATAACATTGCTGAAATTAATGTTGTAAAAGCTCATCTTCATTCTAGATTTCATATTAAAGATCTTGGCCTTATCAAGTATTTTTTGGGCCTTGAAGTTTCTGTTCCCTTGATGGATTAGTTTTGAATCAAAGGAAATATTGTTTGGACCTCATTTTAGAGACAAAGATGCTTAGATGTAAACATGCACCAACACCATCTGATCCTTCTATCAAACTTCATGCTGACGAGGGAGCTCTTCTACCAAATCCTTCTTCTTTTCGGCATCTGATTGGACGATTGCTTTACTTGACTAACACCAGGCCTGATATTAGTTTTGTTGTCCAACAACTCAGCCAGTTTGTTTCTTCTCTGCGTGAGCCACATATGCAGCAGGCTTTACGGATCATTCGGTACTAGAAAATGCTCGTGGATATGGCCTTTTGTATAAATCCAACACCTCTTTTAAAATTCAGGCATTTTCTGACTCTGATTGGGCAACATGTGCCACTACCCGACACTTCTGGATATTGTGTTTTCTTAGGCACCTCTTTGGTTGCTTGGAAGTCTAAGAAACAAATCACTGTTTCAGTGTCTTCTTCTGAGGCTGAGTATCGCGTCTTGGCATCCCTGGCATGTGAACTACAATGTATTCAATACCTTTTTCAGGATTTGCATTTTTTTGTTCCTACTCCCTACACTGCCTTTTGTGACAACAATTCTGCTATTCACGTTGCCAAGAATTTCACTTTTCATGAGAGAACCAAGCACATAGAATGTGATTGTCACATTATTCGACAAAAGCTTGTTGATGGTCTTATTCACTTTGTCCATGATCCTTCTAGAAGTTAATTTGCTGATATGTTTACTAAGTTCTTACATCCTTCTACTTTCCGGGTTGCTACTTCCAAGTTGAGCCTTTACAATCTTCATGTCCACCTTGAGAAGGGGTGATAAAGATATTATATATCTCTTGCTTTTATTTATATTGATAGAGATATCATATATTTGATTCTCTTTTATTATTATCAAATATTCTATTTTATTTTTATTTTTCTCTCTATATATTGGGACATTGTACTCTATATATTGAACAAAGGTTCTAATAAATCAAGAGGTAAGCAAGCTCTCTTTGAATTGTTTTTCACCAAAACTTTTCTTGTGCGTTTTTCTTTTGTACGCATCGTTTCTTCTTTTTCTCATGACTTACACATATCTAACAATACAAGTTTTAATGAGATATTTAAATAAATCTTAAGTTTTTCTATTATCTTTTGTTGAATAGATATGTCTATTTTAATATATTGTGGTTAAATATATTTATATTTAGATCAAACTCGATGTTTACATTTATTTTATGCAATAGTTTATATTAATAATAATATTAAAAGTATAGTATTTTTAGCCTATAAGTTAATGCAAACATACTAATATGGCGAAAAGAAACGATACGATGATGGAGAAAATATACCTATTTAAAATGATTTTTGTTCGCTGACATTCAAATTAGCGTGGAAAAATATTTTAGTCTGCATGTTGTAATTTGTTATTGCTAGTTATAAGGACAACTTCTCATCAACATATACCCAGTTACAATTGCTTATTTCATATGTAATTAAAAGAAATTATCTATTCCTACTCTATTATATTACTCTATTTATATTATTCCTTTCCAACTTTTTTAAAATTGTACCACTAGCACATTCCTTTTCAAAATCTAAGATTTTGTCAAATACAGTAACAGAATTGAAGAAAAAAAATCTCTTTGTATCAAATCAATAGAATTTATTCTCCTGAACAAAAAAAAAAATTATTATCTTACTCTATTGTTCCCCAAGATAGACGTATGTGATTCTTAACTTTTATTTTACCTTCAAAGTTATTTCTCTAAATTAGTTCACACATCCGTCTTAGTTACTATATGTTAGATTATGTCCTAATTAACTATTAATCCAAACACTAATCTAATTTTTATTTTTAATATACTTTAATGTATGAAATCTATATTTTATATAAAATTGAAAAAGATATCAGCACGTTGAAAATATTTATTTGTTAATTTAATTTTGTATCTTAATTTAATTTGGTATCATTAATTTTTATATGCATTAGATTTTGTTTTTCTTTTACTTATTTTAGGGGAGATACTTTTTCTTAACCGTATCAAATGTTGCATTTGTTGAAAATAATGAAAATGTGTATCAAATTTTTAAGTTAGATGAACATCATATTAAAAAAATAAATATATCATTTTAAGATTTTAAATTAAAAGCGTCGTTGATATCTTAAAATAAATAAATATATATATATATATATATATATATATATATATATATATATATATATATATATATATATAATCGAGCCATATATTAATAATTCCTATTTATTATCAAAACCCTTTTTTAATACTGCTTACAACTAGTACAATTCTTAAAACATGAGTATTAACTCTAATATCATTAACATTATATATAAATGCTAGTCATATTTAGATCCTGGACAAAATTTTATGAAGTTTTAAAATATTATGATATATAGTACATACATTTTACTTTATGACATCCACAAACAACTTTATCAATTCTAAATAATATTAATCAAAGTAAAACACTATAACTACAACTCACAAATTTATACGTATAAAAAACTTTAGTTAATATTAAATTAAGAGTTATGAATTAATTGATTTTTCTTGAAAGTTATTGATAAGTTTAGATTAATGTTTCGTAATATCAATATTTAATTCAGCAACAATTTCTAAAAAAAAATAACAGAACATCACATGAATTTTTATATTAGTTGAATTCTTTAAGAATCTATGTCAGGATTATTCAGAAATTTTAGTTTAAATTAGTTGGAATATCAGTAAAAATTTCAATTAACTAAGTTTACTGGAAACTCCAATACAAACTAGACTAAAACATTACGCAATATTCTTGAAAGACTCTTTCAAGATATAAAGAACAACTCAAGACAATGAAATTATCAATTGCCTAACAAACACACTACCAGTGTAGAATACAGATTAAAGAATCTCAAAAGAAAACAAGAAACTCTATCACTTGTTACATAAAAAAGCTCAACTTCTTGAATTTGAAAGATTTGCAGAAATTTTTTAATTTTGATTTTAAGAATGTCTTTCTGTTACCAATTTAGTCTATTAGAAACTAAACCTAATTGATGGTTTTCACAAGGGCTTTATTTAGTTGAAAATATAGTTATCTTTGAAAGCCAGTAGAAGAAGGTTCTTTGAGAAGCCTGTTTAGAATGATGATTTGTTGATGAAAGAATCCATGATTATCGGATATAGGATAATCCTGTATAAATACAGTGACTACCAAGTGTGTAATACTGAATGAAAAGGTATAAAAACTATGAGAATAGAATTTACATGCATGATAATGATCCCTGGTGTAATCTAGTGGTGTAGGAGCAAAGCATGTGAAGTTGGTGAGAATTGCTTACCTACTTCTCTTAGCCGAGCATAAGTGCGACGCAGAAACTGCAGGCCTATAACTATCTTTCTTATTATTGCCATTGTTCTGATAAGATGCCATACAAGCGATTCGACAAAGAATAGGACAAAAACATAACAGTAAATTTAAGAAAAAGATGTCAAGATGCATGCATTCCACTCTCTTTAAAACACCAAAATGCTCATTATCACAACATTTATCCTACAGGAACAGCAACTGCACCAAACAGACATCGCACGTTATTTCAGTGTTGTGGAGCTGCAGAATCAATAACAAAATTAACAAATAATACATTCTTAAAAATATTAATTATTGTCTAATTTCATGTTGTATACAAAAGATTTTGTTATAATAAGAGACATTCTCGTATTTTGTTTCCATGTGAAAAATATTTCAGCAAGGGAGAACATATATCTCCAAAACGTGGAAAGTGTATTTGTGGTGGGAATAATGAAATGTTGGTGTGGACCATCAATAATATTTCATGTGATCTCCACCACCGATGTTGCCAGAACATGGTCGTATCGGAGAAAGATTACACCACCATATATATGTACGGTAACCTTTTAAGACTAGCTCCTACCACAACCATATCCTGTGGAATTCCACGTTGTTCTTCACTTCCACTGGTGCACCATGCATGCAGATTTTACTTCATAAAACTACTACCAATATTATTCAACAATATATATATATATATATATATATATATCTATATAAATCATTTTTATACTGTTATTTATAAACTATCATATCTATAATATATTTATGAACTATTATATATAATGCTTATCTAAAATTCGATCTAACCCCTAAACTCCTGGCTTATTCTCGTAAAGTGTCTACTTGTGTAACTTAAACTTATCTAGATATATAAAGGGGAAAACAAAAATATTATCTACTACTTTGAAGGATGATATGTGCTAGCTAGCATTATTCTCTTTCTGAGATTCTCAAAACGCTTTTGTCTTTATAGAGTGCACCATAGTGGTCATTACATTTTGTATGCATATAACAAAATAAATGAGAAACTTTAATGTGTATATATATATATATATATATATATATATACATATATATATATATATATATATATATATATATATATATATATATATATATATATATATATATATATATATATATATATATATATATATATATATATATATATATATTTCAATTTTAAAGTACAAACAATTTAAAAAATGTAATTTATGGATTCCATCTCAAAAATGCCTTTAAATTATCATTATCATCACCTAACATGTTTTCTTACTAAATAAAGAAGACAATTTAAAAGTATTCATATTTGATATTATTTATATTTATGAAGTATAATATTTTTTTATTTCATATATTTTAAAGACTTTGAGATATAATTTCTAAGTTTCACTTTATTTTTTTAAATATAAGAAAAGAGAGGTAATCATATTTTTTTTTATTGATACATTTAACATTTTAAAACTATTTTGGTAGTATTTAATGAAGGCGAAAAGTTAAGAGAATAAAGGAACATGAAGAGAATAGAGGTAGTTAAAACTATCATAGTTTATTGTTTAGTCGGAATTTAATCTGCACTCAACTGGTTTTCTCCTTACTTGACTAAAATATAGATTAGAGAGCGATGTATCATGAGCATATATGTCTCGTCCAAAAAATTTTATATGTGTTTATTTCTGATTATTGATTTGAGGGAGATGGAGGAGATAGATTTGAGTCGATTAGAAAGTGAAGTTTACCTTATTCACTTCAAAAGATTTAGAGGTGAAAATGAGAAGATTTAGAAATAAAGTTTGTGAAAATTTATGAATGATTTGATGGATATGATAGATTAAAAATTAAGTTTAATAGAAAAAAAAATAAAATTATTAAATTGTTTTTAATTTTAAAAGTAATTTAAAATTATAATTAGATGAGTAATATTTAATTTAGAAAAAATATTAAAATGAATAAATTAAAATAACATATTTTAATAAAAAAATTATAAAAAATTTTAATGAACAAATTAAAATTAATAATTACTTTTTAAATTTTTTTTATAATTTTTAGATTGTCAGTATTAATTATTTTTGTAAACATAATTTTAAAAGTCATATTTTTATAATATTATCATAATTAAATTAAAAAAAATAAGCTAAACATATAAATGTAATTTGACTGATATCTCCTAGAATCATAGCATAGGAAAAATAATTAAAAAATAGAGAAATTTCTTCTCCCTTCATCTCTCTCAAATATGTTGAAATAAATAATTACATCACTTACAAATCATTTATATCACCTCTCTATAATCAATAAATATGTCCGAGTTAACACAACATTACTATTATGAGATGAGAACTGGAATTGAAAAATTGTTATTTCCTTGACCAGGCATTTTCCATTTTAAGAGGAAGGGTGGGAAATAAAATTTTCAGATATTTAATTTTGAGTGAAATATATGAAATAATGTAAGTGGGTGTTATGGTCCATAACATTGTTTCAGATATTAAGGAAATGTGAAGACAAATTAGATAGGGAATGTATAGCATAAATATGGGACTCTTCCCTCAAATGAATTGTGATATTTGGTTTCGCATTTCCTTAGCCAAAAATTCCAACTTTCTTCAGCCCAACCAACCAAGCCTATGGGCTTTGTAATTAGAGAGTTCTATTCTCATCCCTATGTTAGTTAATTTCATCCTAACATTTTTTAAATTTGTAAATTTAGTGCTTAATTCCTTGATTGTTTGGGTTACGATTTTCATATTCATTTTTAATTTGTATTTATGGATGAATTAAGACCTGCTGCTTGGTTGTAGATGCAAAAGGCCTTTAATGATACATAAGTTCTTCATGTAAAGCCACATTTCTTAAAGATACAAACATAAATATGTTTCCATTCTATAAATTTCATCAAAATTGTATTAAAACACGCAAAGAAGAGTTATATATATATATTTAGTAACATCTTATGTAAATGCATCTAAAAAAATATATCGTACTATTGTTTTCAATGAAATTTTGATAATGGAAAATAAATTATTTCAAATAAAAATAAATAACTTTTGTACGATTTTTTCTGTTAAAACCAGTCATTTATAAAAAAAATTACAATTTAAATATATTAAAGTAATCTTAAACTTAAAAATTTAAAAATTACAATTTGATAATAAAAAATATTTTACTTTTTTATCTATTTATTTTATTTCTTAATATTATTCATTTATATTTATTTTTTTGCCATGTGCATAGAATTTATTTTACTTTTTTAACCATCTATATTTTTTCAAACTAATTTCTTTATATTATTTTTTATTCTTGTATTAAAGAATAACTTATATTAAAGTATTAATTATTTTCTATACTTATTTTTTTTCATTTTTATTTTTAATTTTTTATGATTTTTAATTACTTGATCATTTACTAATATTAAATTTAGGAAATTTTATTTTATTTTTATTTCTTAAAATAGTATTATTTAAAAAATAATATATATTTATTAACAAGTGCCATACAAAAAATTATCTCTCTTATTAATTTTATTTTTTTTAATCAACTTAAGTCATGATTGACATCACTAAAAGTTATTTTAAAAATTAGTTGATTTTTAAAATAAAAAAATAATTAGTTCTTTTAATTTGTATTCTTAGATTCATTTTAATCATAAATAAATAATTCTTTTAAGGTGTATTTTTACACACATTTTAACGACTATTAAAATTTCTTTCTAACTTATTTATAACATATATATATATATATATATATATATATATATATATATATATATATATATATATATATGTTAAAGAATAATTTATATCTAAATTCATAAATTTTCTTATATATTACTTTTTTTTCCTTTTTGTGATATCTAATCACTTCTATTATAATCTATTGTCTATTGTAATATAAGAAATGAAGATATTAAAAGTTTACTTTATTATTCATTTTATTATGTTGACAAATTTTCAAAAAGCTAGTTTTTTAGTCATCCATTATAATAAATATATATTATCTATTATAATATGAGAAAATAATTTATTAAGAGATTTACTTTATTATTCATTTAAGTGTCTAAAAAGTTAGTATTTTAGTCATTTCACATTTATAATTTATTTTTTATTTATATTTATTTTTGGTGTCACATGTTTATAAAACTTATTTTACTTTTTTATCAATTTATTTTTTTTTGAACTAATTTGCCTATATTATTTTTTTATTCTTATATTAAATAATAACTTACATTAAAGTATTAATTATTTTCTATTCTATTTTTTCATTTTTCATTTTATTTTTTTTACTTTCTAATTAATCAATCATTTAATAAAATTAAATTTAGAAAAAATATATTTTATTTAATTTCTTAAAATAATATTATTTAAAAAATATTATATATTTATTAAAAATAAAAAATTATTTATAAACTTAAAAATATTATTATTTTTTAAAAATATCTTTAACATAATGTATATCTAAATATTTTTTTAATGTAATATATATTTAATAACATTAAAAAAACAAAAAAATACATCTCGTGCATATACACAGATTTAAAATTAGTGATTTTAATTAAAAGATTAACTTCTTAACCTGAATTGAAAAATTTTTGTTCTTGCTATTTTTGTACCAAATGCAAAACAATGTGCTGAGAGGGTTTACAAACCAAAACGTCAATGCTTCATTAATAAAGGTTTTGCTAACGGGGTGTATTAATAGAATAATTAATAAATATTTCATTTTGACATTAAATGAATTTTTATCTTAATAATATTAATGAGGTTAATATATCAATTATTGAGTAGTAAAGCATTAAACATCTAATTGTATAACATTTATAAATTTATATTATTTTAATAAAAAATGTTAATCAGTGTCCTAAAAACACTCTTTAATAAATAATAAATGTACATTGGCTTTATTTTTTCACATATTAAAAGTTGAAATAATTAATTTTGTTAACTAAAATAATATAAATGTATATATCTAAATTTTTAAAGACGAAAATATTTTTTAAATCTCCAAGCAATAAAAAAAAAGTATTTTCAAAACTCAATAAAATCTAAAATTCATACTTTAATTTTTTGTAAATTTTTTACATTTTTAATACTATTTTTTTTATTAATTTTTTTTTATATTTAATTATATTTTAATTTTTAATAATATTAAAATATAATTATTTTATTTTTTAATTATTTTTTAAATTTTATCCGTAAATATCATAACAATTGTATTATATTTATGGATATTTTTGTATTTAATATAAATAAAATAAAACTATATTAATTTTGATTAGATCATATTTCATTTAATATTATTATTAATTATAAACTTTTGTATATTTTAATATATATTAATTATCTTTAATAGGTGTTTTTAGAACATCGGTTAACATGATCATATTTTAATTAATAAAATTAATTATTTTAAATTTTAATATAAATACAATAAAATAAAAAATTATTAATTATATCTTACTTATTAAGACTCTGGTTACCAATTTTTCATTAATAAATAGCTGAGAACTAATTAGAGCATTCATGACACAAGACAAAGTAATGAACGTAGATGGCTTTTCGGACACGCGTGTCCTAGCTCTTTATTTTTCTCATATTTGCATTAAGGCAGCTTTACTTTACTTTATTTAAAAAAAATATCTATAAATATTAAAAATTTAATTCATAATTTATTTAATATAAAAAAAACAACATTATTGTACCGTTTTTCTTTCATAGATGTTACTAAAAATTAAAATATAATTATATGTAAAATACTTAAATTAATAGAGAAAACAATAAATAAAAATCAAAGAAAGTAAGAAATTTCATATATCAATTAACAAATAGTAAAGTGTTAAACATCTAAAATTATTTTATTATTTAATGTTTTGTGTGCATCAAATAAATAATGAATTCTATAATATATTTATAGGCATTTTTACTTTTTTAATAAAGTAAAACTATATTAATAATTATTGATGTTAGAATTTATTTATCAGAATCAATTATATTTATATAACACTTATAAATTTAGGAGAACATTGATCAGTGTCTTTAGATACTGGTTAAAGAATAATTAATATGCATTAATATCATTATTTTTACATTAAAAACTAAAATAATTAAATACATTAATTAAAATAGTATAAATGTATATAATATACTTTTTCAAGACAAAAATATATTTTTAATTTTTAGACAATAATTTTTTGATACAAAAATAAAAATTTTGGAATTTTTAAAGTCTTTACTCAAATTGATACTTTAATTGTTCTTTTTTTTTATAATTTTATATGTTTAACACTATTTTCTTTTTTTTTATTTCTCTGTTAATTTAAACTTTCTTATGTTTAATTATATTTAGTTTTTAGGAACATTAAAAATATATTTATTTTATTATTTAATTTTTATTGATGAGCATTAAATAAAATATTAAACACACATATACAATATTTATGGACATTTTTGTCCTTTAATTAAACTAATATTGCATTAATGGTTATTAGGTCCGGTTTTATTTAATATCACATTTAATTATGTATTTTTGTAGGATTCCGTGTATATTAATTATCCTTAACCAATATCATTAGGACACTTATTAGCAAAAATCCATAAATTTATATTATTTTAATTAATAACTTTAATTATTTCAGATTTCAATTTAAATACACTAAAACAAAAAAATCATTAATTATATCTTACACCTTAAAACACTTGTTACCGTTTTTTCATTAATAAATAGCTGAAAACTAATTAGAGCATTCATGGCACAAAACAAAGTAATAAATGCCCTAAGTAATTTTTTGCTCTATATATACAAATAATTTAGTAGTTTCTTCAATAACACAAACAAAAATTTGAGTTTTTAGAGTTTGAGAATGATGGCTTTTGAGACACGCGTGTGCTTGCTCTTCCTTTTGCTCACATCTGCAGTGATGTGTTCTGCAATCAACAGCCCCAAAGGTAATTTTTTTTATATAGTTCTTTGCTTAAATGATTGAAAACATCTCCTTTTTAAAGTATTTTTACTTTATTCTTACAATGAAAATATAGTACTTTTTGTTTGATAGATCTGGATTATCATGTGAAAGAAAATTTATAACTAATTTGGTAGACATATGATGGTAAGATACTTAAAATCGGTATTACTTTTTATAAAAGTATAATATACATGTCTAAATATATATTAATTACATTTTATTTTATTTTAATTAAAATTTATTTAATTAAGAAGATGAAGGAAGCAACAGAAAATTTCTTTAACTTTTAACTAGATCGGTTTGAATTTTGTTTTAATTGAAAAATAAATAATATTAATTTTTAATTAGGTGTTTAATCATAACACATTTTAATTTCTTTTATATATTAAAACTGATTTTTAATTGTATTTAAATTTTAATTAAATTTAAGTTTTATTTTAATGGAGACAATTTAGAAAAATCAATGATTCTTGCGATTTAATAATTTTGTTGGATGACCCTAAAAAATTTATTATGCTACGATCGTCTTTAATATCTGAATCAAAATATTATATCAAATCGTAATAACTTAATATTTTTTTTAGGAATTAAATATCAATTTTAAGTACAATAATTATAACCAAATCAATCAAGTATATATCAATCGGTCAAATTCACCTATCTATTCCAAATTTAATAACATTATTTATGATGTTTTGATGTCATTATAAGTCAAACTAAACATTATTATAAAATCATCTTCTCTTAATTATAATAATTTATTATCGGAAATCAAATTGGTGTTGCAGCACAGATAAAAAAAAAGAAAATTTTGGTAAATTTTACATAATAATTTTTTGTACATCCCTCTTTTAGTCGTGCTATTTCCAATGCTTAAGGATTTAAGTTGGTACAGATATTTCTTTGTATGTCTTCTTCATTATATTTGTAATTTTAAAATGCATAATGTGAGCTTAAAGGGAGATGCAAATTGTATAAATAGAATTGAGTTTTATTTTCGGTTTAAAGTTACGTTAAATTCGATTATTATAGCAAAGTTAAAAATATATAAAAATGATGATATAACTTTAACAGGAGATCTAAATGACCATTTCGAAGTGGATGATTATCCAGGCACAGGATCTAATCCTAAGCATAAGCCTCCACCTCCAAGTCAATACTCTTTTTATTTATATTTTAATTAAGTTCTACTGTTAAAATATCTTATACGCATAACATCAATGTTCTTAAACAAACAAATAAGAAAAAAAAATAGAAACACGACTTTTTACATAGTCTTTTTATAATTGATTGAAATCTTATAATTATACTAGTGATATATTATATATTTTACTAACATAATTGTTATTATTTACATATTTTACGTTAACTTTAACATAATTATATATTTTACTAACATAATTATTATTATTTGCCTAACTTATATTAACTTTAACAGGGGATCTAAATAACCATTACGAAGTAGATGATTATGCAGGCACGGGATCCAATCCTAAGCATAAGCCTCCACCCCCAAGTTGGTCCTCTTTTTCTTACTTTTTTATGTTTTAATTAAGTTCTACTGTTAAAATATCTTATACACATAACATTAATGTTCTTGAACAAACAAATAACAAAGAAAAATAAATAAAAACATGACTTTTTACATACTTTATCCATAATTGATTGAAATCTTACATATGTTCTAGTGAAATATCATATATTTCACTAATATAATTGTTATTATTTACATATTTTATGTTAACTTTAACATAATTATCTGTTTTACTAACATAATTATTATTATTTGCATAACTTATGTTAACTTTAACAGGGGATCTAAATGACCACTACGAAGTAGATGATTATCCAGGCACAGGATCCAATCCTAAGCATAAGCCTCCACCCCCAAGTTGGTGCTCTTTTTGTTACGTTTTTATGTTTTAATTAAGTTCTATTGTTAAAATATCTTATACCCATAACATCAGTGTCCCTAAACAAACAAATAAGGAAGAAAAAAAATAAAAAACACGACTTTTTACATACTTTATCCATAATTGATTGAAATCTTACAAATATTCTAGTGAAATATATTTCACTAACATAATTGTTATTATTTACATATTTTATGTTAACTTTAACATAATTATTTGTTTTACTAACATAATTATTATTATTTGCATAACTTATGTTAACTTTAACAGGGAATCTAAATAACCACTACGAAGTAGATGATTATCCAGGTACAAGATCCAATCCTAAGCATAAGCCTCCACCCCCAAGTTGGTGTTCTTTTTCTTACCTCTTTTATGTTTTAATTAAGTTCTACTGTTAAAATATCTTATACACATAACATCAGTTTTCTTAAACAAACAAATAAGAAAGAAACAAAATAGAAACACGACTTTTTACATACACTATATATAATTGATTGAAATCTTACAGTTATACTTCTTCAAATATTATATATTTCACTAATATAATTGTTACTATTTGCATATTTTATGTTAACTTTAACATAATTATATATTTTACTAACATAATTATCATTATTTGCATAACTTATGTTAACTTTAACAGGGGATCTTAATGACCACTACGAAATAGATGATTATCCAGGCACAGGATCCAATCCTAAGCATAAGCCTCCACCCCCAAGTTGGTGCTCTTTTTCGTACTTTTTTAATGTTTTAATTAAGTTCTACTGTTAAAATATCTTATACACATAACATCAATGTTCTTAAATAAACAAATAAGAAAGAAAAAAATAGAAACATGACTTTTTACATACTTTATCCATAATTGATTGAAATCTTACATATGTTCTAGTGAAATATCACATATTTCACTAACATAATTGTTATTATTTACATATTTTATGTTAACTTTAACATAATTATCTGTTTTACTAACAATTATTATTATTATTATTTGCATAACTTATGTTAACTTTAACAGGGGATCTAAATAATCACTACGAAGTAGATGATTATCCAGGCACAGGAGCCAATCCTAAGCATAAGCCTCCACCCTCAAGTCAGTGTTATTTTTCTTACCTTTTTATGTTTTAATTAAGTTCTACTGTTAAAATATCTTATACATATAACATTAGTATTTTGAAACAAACAAATAAGAAAAAATAAAAATAAAAAGCCAACATTTTCCATATATCTATATTTGATTGAAATTAGGGGTGGCAATGCGAGCCGACCCAACCCGTTTAGGCCCGACACGCATAAGGCCCGCACAACGTGGGCTGGCCCGCCCCGTCCCGCATACTTTGCGCGGGCTGAAAACACTGGCCCAAAACCTCACATACTTCTTGACTCGCGGGCCCCTTTTTTTTTAAATTTTTTAAAATTTTTTTAATTTTTTTTAATTTTTTTTTATGATAAAACTTTCAATGTTTAAAAATTGGGAAACATTAAGAAGTTCACAAAATTAAGTAAAGACTTTGGGGAATTAGATGATAAATTGATAATTCAACATTTTCATCATATTCATACTATGACATACACAATGTATTCTTTAAATTTTAGCACATTAAAAATTACATAATACTTGTTTTTTCCAGTTATACAAGAATTTGAAACGTTAATGCAAGATTTCACAAAAGAAGTAATTAATATACACAAGTGTAAATTTTTTTTTTTAATTTTATGCGGGCTTGCCGGCCGGTCCGCACGGACCGCGGGCTTGCCCATGCGGGCTACGGGCCTATGCAGGTCGGGCCCACGTAGGCCTGCGGGGTCACTACCCTGACCCGCCCCGCGTTTTTTCTGCGGGCCGGGCCCGCGGGTCAGGTCCTAATTACCATCCCTAATTGAAATCTTACCGTTATACTAACAAAATGTTATATATTTCACTGACATAATTCTTATTATTTACGTATTTTATGTTAATTTTAATAGAGAACCTAAATAACCACTATGAAGTAGACAATTATTCAAGCACAGGGTTCAATCCTAAGTATACGTCTTCACCCCAAGTCGTGCTCTCTTTCTTATTTTCTTTATGTTTTAATCAAGTCCTACTATTAAAATATTAACATTAACGTTTCTAAGCAAACAAATAAAAAAGAAGTTAGGTGATCGATTGAAACCGTGTTTTTCTAAAAGCTCTCTTTCACTTATATTATTTTAGCAATTTTTTTAGTACATTAGTCTAGGGAAATAAAAGTGTAATGTAATGTAACTGGGGTGATCCTTTTACAGGTTTCGGAAAGATGCAGATCAACGAAGACGATTTTGAAGTAACAAAACCTAAACGTAAACTGTCCAAATTTGATGAGTGAATATCCTGTAATACAACTATCCAAATTCTCATTGAGTTGTAATCATGTTTCATGAAGTGTTATAGTGAGTTATAGTGATATTAAATTATCACCTATAAAGAATAAACAATTTTATGTAAACAAATTACTATACTTCATGATTTGGGTGATTATAGATTATAATAAAACTACTGCAAAATTTAAAAGGATATCATAACTTTAACAGTTCTCATACGAGCAAGAGTTTGATATTAAAGAAAAAAAAAATAGAACTTTTGAATCTATGATTTTATTTTATTTTTTTCATATTTAGATTTTGAAATAGTCCGCATGAAAAAGTTTTTAGTTTTAGTGCTTAGTTAGCAGCTAAACTTTTTAATATTTATCTTGTAATGATGAAAAGTGTAAGAACAAAGATTTTATCTTTTCTCTTTTATGAATAAATCATTCCGTAGTTTTTAGCAGCCATGATATTTTTCATCAAATAAAAGATTCTGTTGACAACTTGTCCTTTACATAGTTTTACTTCACTTAAAAATTAGAAATTATGGTGAAAAGTATAAACACCTTTATTCTTTAATCCACCAAAATAGGACAGAACTGTAACAGTGCGTCGCATTTGTTTTGAACTAGTGGGGTAGAAATCACAACTCCACGAATGGTAAAGAATATAAGAAGAAAAAAAATCAGCTGTTGAAGCTGAAGCTAGAGCATATTGATAGTGTAACGTTCTTTTGTGGGGTTTCTGTAGCATTGGGATATGCTTAATAAAAAAGATTAGGAACTTAGTGAGCCGTTAGCCTATGGGTAAGATATTTGAAATTCAAACTACAGCAGCATAAGCTATTTTACCGTTGGTGCAAAGCTTGTTAACTTATGGAGTACAAAAACTGATTTCTTTTATGAAGGTGACGAGGGTAGATTACTGACACAGATGTCTGTATTTCTCTGTAACTATTTTGTATGAGACATTGTGCATGCACGCATCATTACTTTGATGGAAGCATCGACTTAAACTACAATAAGACCATCGTCGATGGAGAATTAAAACAAACGGCATCCAATTAAATATGTTAACTCTGAAATCAGAGTAGCATTTGTATTTGTTGAGGGGCTATTGTCCATTATTTTCACTTTCCACATAAAGAAAAACCCTGTTCCGGAATCATCTTCCCTTTCCACTAGTCTACAAACAACTTTTTTTTCCTCGTGTTAAAAAACCTTACACATTAATAAAAATAAAATGGAGGAAATATTTTATATCTAAAGATTAGTGAAGAATTAACAACAGCTACGATTTCATACTAAATAGGAGTGTGTGATGTTTTATATATTTTATACATTAATAAAAAAGGGTACAACTTTCCCTCCGTGTTATTTTTCTGACGAGCACACTTATTTCTAGTTTTTTCTTTCTCCTCTACCGTTTCTCTTGTATTTTCTCTTTTTCTGGTATTCTCTCTCGAACCGTGAGAATCACGAGTCTCTAGCCTAGTTTCTGAGAAAAAAAGGGGGTCGAAAAAGTAACATTTTTTTCAATTGACAGAAAATTTGAAATTATAAATTCGAAAGAAAATATAATACATGCATTCACCTGCTGAGAATTTCTGCAGAAAAACTGCATATATGCCGAACATACGACTCTCCATTTCGCTGAACCACCAAATTCGAAAAACGAAACACCTACGGATGCCTGAGCACGCTCCAAGTCATCCCCACAAAAAAAATCTAGATCACAAAATAAAGAAAAATTGTTCTTTTTCACATACTCCAAAACAGCAAATTAGTGCAGGACTCATAAAAAAAAGGTCATTGGAAGGATTCACGTACAGGGTTATTAATTTTCTTAAAAAATGATAACGTATCCATTAAAACCGAAAGGCGAACATAATAAGACACGCTGACAACCCTTACACGGTCCTAATGATTGATCCAATAGCACTAAACAGAGGTACTCTGTAGTGGGACAATTTGCTCATCAACCCCAGATAATTCACTTCTAGTTTTATGATGAGTAAGGCCATGTTTGGATAATTAGTTTCTATACGCACTTACAGAGAAATAAAAAGGGGAAAAATGTAAATCCCTCTCAAACTAAAATAAAATTGTCCTTATCCGATGAACTTAAATTTTTTAAAATTTCATTATATTGTAAGTTCAATCCAAAGAAGGTCAGAAGGAAGCAACTAACAGAGTTTGTGAAATGAGACAATCCCGTATTACTCTATACACCATTCAACTTAGTACAAACCTCAAAAAAGAGCATATTGTTTTACTTCCCCCATTACAATGCTTGCAAGTTGTAATAGACGATACGATCAAAACATAATTCTACACACCTATTTGAATCCAGATAACCATAGAGGCCGAAGAAAATTACAAATTCACCAATTCATTGACTAAAATGAAACAAAAATAAACATACTAGTACTTTGCAAGCCTATCCCCTACCCACAACGCTAAATTTGTAATTAACACAGAACTACGCCGAATATCTGAACGAAAACGAAAGGAACCCGTTGCTATTATCAGACGAAATCAGCTTTATTTCACTTCAAATATAAAAAGCCGCAAGAACGGTAGCAAATCACGACAAGCAGCAAGTAAAACAACACTGATGCATTCATCAATCCAACACCCAGTCAAACTATATACACAGAGATGTAATAGTTATATATATCTATAATCTATACTGGAATAGTATTAGAGCGAGTCCAAACGGAGATAGCTTATGAATTTTGAAACCTTACGATAACACAAGCCAGTAGGAGTTGTTTGGTTCAGTAATCCACTCGATAATCGCTGTAATCGTCGCGCGCAATACTAGCAGCGACGTCGTTCTCGACCCTCTCCGCGATTTTGTCTTCTTCGTATTTAAGCCCCTCCTCAAGAGCAAGCCCACCGAGCGCTCCAGCAACAGCGCCAACAGCGAGGCCAGCACCTAGGCCCATTTTGGAAGGTCTGGGCTTGGGGTCGTAGGAAGTGGAATAATCAAGCGGAGCGGAAGGCCCACTGGGCCCAGCGTAACGGTCGAAGAAGGGTCTCGGAGGAGGAGGAGGAGGAGCACCAGAATAGTAACCAGGGTAGTAAGAAGAATTATAGGAATCGGGGTAAGAGGGGTACGATGGGTATGGGGAGGGTGGTGGAGAAGGCGAGTGGGAATATCCCCTGTAGAAGACGAAATTAGGGTTATGGTTGGGGTTGGGATTGGGATTGGGACTGGGGTTAGGATTAGGGTTAGGGTTGGGGTTGGGGTTAGGGTTGAGATAGTCGAGGGATTGGAATTGGGGGCGGCCGAGGAGGCCAAGTTTAAGGTGGATCTTGCCGTGGGGGCGGCCGGAGGGGCGGGAAAGGGGGAACTTGCGGAGGCGCGTGGAGTCGTGGAGGTCGTGGAGGTCTTTGAGAGGGAGGCGGAGGGTGGCGACGAGGGGTTTGAGGGTGTCAGAGGGTTTGGAGTGGAAGATCTCGAGGGTGAGGAAGGAGTCGTGGAGTGGGAGAGGGAGGGGGAGGGCGAAGCGCTCGTTCCAGACGGGGGAGGTGTTGCCGGAGTCGTCGGATTTGGTGGCCAGACGGCGCTCGGGGTCCACCCAGAAAACGACGTAGGGCTTCAGATCGCCGTTCTTCCAGTTGACGTTCTTGAGGTGCTTCGCCGCCACGATGGTGAGGTCCAGATCCACTGATTTCGACGGTGGGGGACGCGATGACGCCATCTTTCTTTCTTCTCTGTGCGCTTCTCAAGAGCTACAACTTTCAGTACTCAGAAAACAACCAGAACAGAAGTTTTGTTAAATATGATATTGTTTATGTTATTTTCCTTTTAACTTTTAGTTCATCATTCCTTATCCACTTGCTCAACATAAAAAAGGAAAAGATTAAATTATATTTTTAATCTCAATTTTTGTAACAAAATTTGAATTTGGTCCTTAATTAATTTTTATTTCAATTTAATTTTTATTTTGGGAAATTTGACCCAAAGTTTTTTCGTTAGTAGTAAAGTAACGGTGTTAAATGAGGTGTCACGTGTCAGCTTCTGGATTTTTTGAAATTTTTTTTTATTTTTTTTTATTTTTTATTAATATTTTTAAAAATTAAAAAAAATAAAAATTTTACCACGTGTCAAGCTGACATCGTGGCAGTGACAGTGCCACGTGTCACTATTTGGGAGGTGTCATTTTCTCATTCTCAATTTGGTCCCTGTATTTTATCTTTTGTCTCAATTTAGTCTCAATTTTTGTAAAAATTATGCAATTTCGTCCCCCTCCAAATTGAAACAAAAATTATAAAATGTTATACAAATATTTTTATTAAATTTGATTTTTTTATTCAAATTGATATTTTTATTATATATTTTCAATAAAACCAAGTTTCTTTAAATTTGTTTCAC
>Ga0214543_1003310_pt1 | contig 31335 bp, 14 predicted proteins | sample CNSS2metaG_FD_160094 | JGI IMG/M metagenome (GOLD analysis project Ga0214543, IMG submission 160094) | Root nodule microbial communities from cowpea collected in UCLA plant growth center, Los Angeles, California, USA - CNSS2 | ecosystem: Host-associated > Plants > Roots > Nodule | place: USA... | reverse complement strand
GGATCTCTTTGAATCTTTGCTCTAAACTTTCTCTCTCTCTTCTTTCTCTTTCTCTCTCTCCTTTTCTTTCTCCTTACTTTCTCTCTCTCCTTTCTTTATTTCTTTCTTTCTTTCTCACTTTTTTTTTCTATATATATATATATATAGCATGCATGTGCTTATCATCATTGCATTCATTAATTAAGAGATAATGTTTATCTCTTTAGTTTTTTTTTTCTTCTTATCTTTTCTTATCTTATGTCATCTTATCTTCTTCTTCTTCTTTTTTTTTCATATTTTTTTTTACACACACCTATTTAATTAAAATATTTTTTTTTTAATATATATATATATATATATATATATATTATTTGTTTTGTTTTGTTCTTATTGTTATTTTCAATAAGTAAAAACTACATCATGATACAATATATTTTTAATGTTTAAACTACATAATAAAATACAAAACACTAGTAAAAAATAGAATTTTTCTAAGTGTTTTATTTAAAATAAATAATACAGTTTATTAAAAATAGGGATGTTACAGGTAGGGTAAGGGTAGTAGCTCCCCCGTAAGCTACCCGTTGGATAAATATTCGTCCCGTACTTGTACCCATATCCGTCAGGTATCCGTTATGCGGGTACCCGTCTATTTTTTTCATATTCGCGGGTATCCACAAGTACCCGCGGGTATTTGCAAAATTATTTAAAAAACAAATATTTAATCATAAATTCAAATAAAATAAAACAAAATACATCACTGTCATAAATTTTAAATAAAGTTCAAATAAGCATATGTTCATACAAGTCCAAATAATTATCAAAGTAAATATAAAATGATGTTCAACACAATGGAAATTATTTAATTAGTACTTTGATCAACAAGTCCACGTTCTCCTATTGATTCCTAAAAAAATAAACAAAATAAACATCAACTACCACGTGCCAAATATTCTTATTTTGACTTCATCATTTGACAACAAACATATCATAAACGTCACTGTGTATACAAGGTTTGATGTATATGCCCAATTTCAAAGAAAGGAAATAGAAGAATGTCAAGGGGTGTACCTAAAGAAAACAACGTACCAATACTTGAAGCTAGAAAAATGAAGACAGAAGACAAAACAAGATGTTCAACTTTAAAAAAATTATGTCATAATGTTTTTTACTATTATATATATGTATATATATATATATATATATATATATATATATATATATATATATATATATATAATCTTTAATGTTAATAAATAATGGAATATAAAATTAAGTAATAAAGAATAAACAAATTTATTAAAATATTTTGTGTTTTCTCTTATTATGATTTGAACACATATTGTATTTATCTCCTACTCTTGCATTTTTTTTGTTTATGAAAAAAATTAAGAAGTTAGACAAACACAAACTCATCATTTGTATTTTGATTTCTCATATGTTATAATAGAAAAGGTAACTCTTTTGTCTATTAATAGGGAAATATTAGTTCAATAAATAGTATTTTTTTTATCTCGTGAGTTTTTTATGTTTTTTTATGAATATAAAATAAAAAGTGATGTATTATATATTCTTTCATAACCGTTTTGTGATGTGATTATCGTATATTTTTCTTTTAATAATTACATCTCTCAATTTTGTATTAAATTTTGATAAATTATTTTTTATTTGTTTTAAATAGGTGTATAGATGAATAATGAAGAATATATTATTGTTTAGGAATAATTATAAGAGACTTGTAGAGATATAAACGAGATTGATTTTACTTCAGATGTTTTGAATTCTTCACATACTTTAAAAGATAATATTGAGGATTCAATTCTTGAACTAGAAGGAACCTTTTCTAAAATTCAAAGAATTATAGTTGCAAGAGAGGAGTTTCGTATTAACGTTTTGGGCGATGTATGAATTTTAATTTTGAATTAGAGGGAACATTTTCTAGAATTCAAAGAATTATAGTTATAAGAGAGGAGTTTCGTATTAATTTTTTGGAAGATATATGAATTTTAAGTATATTATTTTGATCCCTCCAAATTTTAGGACCAAGATCTGCCGGTGGATATATTCGATACCCGATGGAGATGAGAATGAGACAAAAACTTGATACCACATTTATTTGAGTATGGGGATGGAGATGATTTTTTTGCTCTGGGTATAATTATAAGTATTGGATAGCGAAACTCATATTCGTCCCGTTCGGATGCCATCCAAAGTTAGAACAAAATATTACTACCTTACACAATATGTTTTGATATTATTTAATTTCTTTTCAATACATTAATTATTTTTCAAATTAACAACAATAAATTATATATGCAAATTTATAAATTTAGTTACATGATTGAATAATAATTCAGTTAATTATGATATTCCTTTTATTTTTATTGTAAATTTTATCTTATTCTTAAAATTAGTTATATCTTTAAGTTCAAGCACACCTTATCAAAACCACAAAATATTCAAGTTGAATATTTAACATTAGAGTTTTTTAAATAGCATTAAATATTTAAGGGTTGTCACTAATGCACTTAAATTAAAAGTAAGTATACCTGTAATGTTTTTAAAAAGTTTTCATCACGCAAACGTAATAGAGGAAGAAATTTTATTTTTATTACATTTTACAGGTTAAAACATTGGTAACATGTATACAAAAATATAATTTGACTTTGAACCAAAGAAAACTCCACTATATATAGATTCATTTTTGACTTTGAAAAAGAAAATAACAAGTATGTGAACCCAGTTTACTTGATTAAACAGAACCTCCTATGAGCAACTTTTAGATTAGCCATGCAGACCCAGAAATTGTATTGTTAGGATAGTTTACCCCATAAGATAAGACTAAAAAACAACTTATATAAATTTACCGTTTGAAGTTTCGATGAAAAACAACTTACATAACGCTTAAACTTTATTGGATCATATAATTCATCAACACAATCACCAAACAACGTGATTTCTTATTCATCATCACATATATATGTTCGTACACGTATTTTAACACCCAACTAAGTTTCTGTGTCTCCTATACAGTTTGAGCACTTCAAGGGCAAAACGTGATCTCATAGTCAGGTCCGTTGGAGCAAGTGAAAGTGCTGTTCTTGTCATCGTAAGCATAGGAATAAGCATCGGGGCACTGTTCCTCGAAGAACTGAGAGTAGCTCGTTGGTGGACATGTCTCGGGCGTGTTGTTTGGTCCTGTGCAACAATACTTATCATCTTTGAAAGCCAAACACGCACTCTTGCAACCAATAACGTTGCCATTAGACCCTTTCAGTTGAAGGTCTTCAGGGCACGCAGCGTTGATGTCCTTCGGGCAACTCGAGCTTCTGCAATCGCCACTGCCACCTTTTGGGGTTACGGACATCGGAACGTTGAACCCGTCCACGTTGCTCACGTCGTAGAAATCTTGCCCTCCGTTCGGTGCAATCGTAATTTCTACCAAAGTTGCGGGTGGGATTGCACCAGCGCCGTTGCACGTGACTTGGCCGGAGGCGCAATCTGCGGTGGCACAACTGAACTTTCCGTTGTTGTTGGAGCATCCGGTGCGTGCCCAGAACCGACCCGACCATGGAGATGGAAGGTCCAAGGAGTTTGATGCTCCGGGGCCCAATTCGAAACCGGTTGATGATAACTGGGGCTTTTGGTCTCCGGTTAGGGTTCCCGGCCATACTGTGAATGAGCACTTGTTTATGAAAGTAACCTTTGCTCCTTCAGACACTGCATATATACGAAACCCAGTTTATGTGATGCTACGAACAGAAAGAAAGAGAGAAACGAATGTAACAACTAATCTGAAACTCGATAAACCAAACAGGTAAAGAAGTTGAAAAAAAATAGATATATACCGTAGAAGAAGAACACGAAGCAAAGGAAGAGAACAACATTGGTGGTTGTCATTGTTGGATACTTTTGGTTTTTAAGGTGAAATGGTGAGTTTTTCATGTTGGGAAGCTTGGTATAAATAGGGTACGAGGCTTGAATCTTCAAAGGTTGAATTTGGTATGTGGAACGATTATGTGGCATAACGACATAAATATGAGTTAAGAAGGCTGTTGTCATATCTTACCTCAAAAAAGGGCTGCTGCTGATGTATTATAACCCAACCCTAAGTGTACTTATTAATCTTGTAATCTACCGTGATCCACAAGGCGTGAATGTTTTCATAATTTATTTCTTAAAAAAAAAATCCTTCGATAGCACATGTATCGAGATCGGATCCAGTCAGCTCTGCGTGACAAAAGATTTGAAGTTTTTTTCCAATATAGCACAGTGCGCTCAATATTTACAGGAATAACATGGCTTTGTTTTTATGTCAGAATTTGATCTTTTAAGAGACGAGATTTAATATTTAATGTGACCATTGTGCACAGGAAAACAAGTCGAAATTTGGTTCTCAGGTAACCAAGTTTTGAGGTGGTTCTTTTAGATGTTTTTTCATTCAAATATTTAAAAAAAAAGGAAATTTTATAATACTCAAAAACTTCTTGAAATTTAAAAAAAAAATAAAGAAAATAAAATAAGAAAGCTCCAACTTTTATTTTTATATTTGTTTTCTAAATAAAAGTATTTTAATAAAGTTTAATACTTTTTGTATTTTATAAATTTTATAAATTTCAATTAAAAATTTTCATATTTCGTTATATTTTTAAATTTATATTTCTATATTTTTTTCTAATTAAAACTTTTTTCTTAACAAAATTTCTATATTTCTATAGTTTTAAATATTCATTTTCATATTTTTTTTTTAGAATAAAAAACATATACTTTTTCAAATAAAAAAGTTAAAAATATTGTGTGAACAGTAAAAGGATCCATTGATAATAAAGGTGTGAAAGAGTCTATAGTGAAAAATGCTCTATAATCTATTGTATATCATTATGTCGACATGCCAGCGAAAGTTAAAATGCAAATTACTTAGCAGTGTTATCACAAACTCTTCGATGATTAGTCTACAGTCATATATTCTGCACTTTTAATCAAGACCTATATGTGAAGAATTAACTCACTAACATTAAAAGGTGGCATGAACTTCTTACTCTCATGGCAGGTCTAGCTTGTATACATTATTATTCATTCTCTGGAGCACTTTAAAGGAACCACTTCCTCGGGACTAAGTTTAGATTTTCCTTTGTTAGAAAACCTATCTTTGCTTATAAGATGAAGCAAAATCGAATTCCCTTATTCAAAAAGGACTTGACTTTTAACTCTTTCATGCATTTTTCTTGATAAAATCAGCTTTTGCTATCCGTTCTTTGTGAACAAAGTAAAAAGATGTAAGAAGTGGTAACAAATCTACTAGAGTGAGAGGATTGAAGCCATAAACATCTCAAAAAGAGACAGCTTAGTAATCCTATGAACTACTCTATTGTAAGCAATTATTCAATATGGGAAAGCTACTCATTCCAAGATTTGTGATTTTCTTTCAAAATTGTTCTTAGCATATAGTAGAGAGAGACCTATTGATAACTTGATATATGTAACTTACATTTTTTTTTTGTTAGGTTAATTTGTTTCAATTTTAATTTATTGTTTAATTTCATTAGTTTTATATATATCTAAAGTCAATTGTTTGAATTTGGTGTAATTTCTGCAATCGTACGTCACTTCAAGTTCACTATTTTCTCCTTCTTCATTACTTGACTTCACTATTTCGCAATTGTCTTCTAATTTCTTTTCCAATTCTACATAGATATTTTGCTTAATTAGGTTCAATTATTCATATTCATTGTATTTTTTTAGTTCATACCATTTGAGAATAATTCCCAACAACTATTTTACACACTTATTTTTAGGAAATTGTTGGTATGGAAACGGACCATGGAATTCTTTGTGTAAAAGTAAGTACCCACTATATTATATCATTAACATTGATTATAGACTAGTGTAGTAAGAGCTTTTGACCCTAGTTATTTTCGCAATTCTGTTTGGTTTCAGAACCAAGACATATTAGGGCGAGGCAAAAAAAAATTATTGCTTTTAGCCTCGGGTCCCAACCGAGGCGGAAACTCCTCAATCTGCCTCGACTCTACACACAGCCGAAGCCATATAATACTCCTTTTTGGTCCTTGTAGCAAACAACATCGCAACTTCCCCGCGCACCTGCCACAGCCTCGCCGGAGAAGAAGAACGATCCACAAATACAAGATATGCCTAAAAGGAAACACTCCCAACCAGGCAATCCAATCACGACGCAAGCTACACCAAAACATGACCCACGCAGCCACTTCGTTCATGCACTTGCATTACAAAAAACCCGAAACCAACCATGGTAGTAACCTTCATCAAAACTTAACTACAAAAATGAAAAACACCATCAACACATTAAAAAAAAAAAAAGCAAAACAATAGAGACATGACAATGTATGAATTAAATGGCAATGAAAACAAAATCTATAACACGAAAACACATTTTTCGACCTCACTAGCAGCAACAATGAACAATAACGAAATCATGTCACTAGGGTTCGTGCAAATGGAATGGGAGTTAGCATTGGAGAAGAGTAACGAGGTTTCGAATCCTTCCACATAACATTTGCAAAATCGAATAGGACATGTAGATTGCCTTGAAATAATTCAAAAAGGGAAATTGGTGATGATCAAAGATCAATCAACGAAGACGATAGACGAAACGAAAGATGGCACCCAATGAAATCTCATGATCCTTATCAAGAAAACCATGTTGTAGTTGAATGGACTGCCTAAACGGAACCGACTATGGAATGGGGAAACAAGAAATGCACACCACGACCTACGAGATATTCTACACAAAGTTAGGAAGAAATCAAAAGACAAACATCATTTAAGGTTAGCAACCCACTCATTATACAACTCTATTTCTGATTCTGGTATTGATAACTGCAATAGATAATTTTTGTTAGGAAATGGTAATGTTGAGGTTGGTAGATTATGGAATTTGGGAAAATAGGAAAGGAATTACCTTCTCAAGGGAGGAGGAAAAAAAACGGCAAAAAAAAAAAAAGAGAAAATGGAGGAAAGAGACCATCAAATGAAAAGAGACAAAGAAGGAGAAACGAAACAAAGTAAATTTTGAAGATGATAAGTATAAACATTAGACGGCTAGGGTGCCCAACCAAATGGAGGTATGTTAGGGATTTTATAGAAAAAGAAGGGGGGTAGTGTGTCTACAAGAAACGAAATTAGAAATAGTCAATGAAGAGAGGTGTTACACACTATGGGGCAATAATTATATTGAATGGAAACATGTGCCAGCTGAAAATGGGGCAAGGGGAATTTTAACTATATGGCACAAGGATACTTTTGCTTGTGAAAGAGTAGATATTAACAATGGCTTCCTGTATGTGAAAGGGGGATGGAAAAAAGATAATAAGCTAATTGTGATTGTTAATGTCTACTCACCATGCGATGTAAGGCTAAAAACAGAACAGTGGGATGAAATTACAGGACTTAAACAACAGGAACAATGTAGAACGTGGTGTGTCTTAGGGGATTTCAATGTTGTTAGGAATTTCTAAGAAAGGAGTGGACAAAACCAGGATGGTAGAGGTAGGAAAGAAATAAAAGACTTCAATGATTTTATAAATATCATAGAGCTATTAGATATCCCCATGATATGTAGAAATTTCACTTGGTACAAGCCCAATGGAGTTGCAAAAAAGTAGGCTGGATAGATTTCTAGTCTCACAACAGTGGTTACAATAGTGGTCAGATTGTAGGCAGTATGTCTTAGAGAGAGTTGTGTCAGACCAATGCACTCTAATTTTAAGGGCTACACAAATTGATTGGGGATTGAAGCCTTTTAGAACATTAAACATGTGGCTAAGCGATAAAAGGTTATAGGTAGTAGTTAAGAACTCTTGGAATTCTAATATGGATGGTGTAAACAATTTGTCAATTTTAAGAGATAAACTTAAAAGACTTAAGCAATAATTAATGGTCTGGAACAAAGAGGTATTTGGATATGTACAACAAAATAAACAAAACATTATTTCAAAAATAGGTGACCTATACAGTGTTTAGAAAGCAGAAAATTATTCGGTGTACTGAAACTTTTAAGCCTTCGTCAAGAGTCTTTGGAGAGACAAAAATCTAGGTCAAAATGGATCCAACTAGGTGACTCAAATTCTAGATACTTTCACACAATTACCAACTGGAGAAGGTGTAAAAATGAGATCAAAGGAGTGGATTATGAAGGATAGTGGTGCGAGGACCCAATTCTTCTTAAATGTACAGTGAAAGAGTTTTTTGAAGATAAATTGAAGGAAAAGGTTGAGTTCGATGTTAAGCTGGGAAATATAGAATTCTTAACTTTATTGTTAAATGATAGTAGATGGTTAACTACTGAATTTAGCAAAGTTGAAATCAAGGAAGCGGTATGACAATGTGGAAGAAATAAAATTCCTAGCTTGAACGGGTATAATTTTGCCTTCATTAAGAAATTTTGGGATGTAATGAAAAAGGACATTATACAAGCCATAGAGGGATTTCAACATACTAGGAACATTCTAAAGGGATGTAATGTGTAAGACCCGTGAAAAATTAAATAATTAAATAAATAAATGATTAATAAATACGGGTGGTGGGAGCCTTTAATGCATTAATTATTTATTTATATGACGTGGAAAAGTACTAGCTTAAATGGTTGAGAGTACTTGATTGTGTGAGAGGACTTGGGTTTAAGTCGTATGTGTGCTAATTGTGTGTTGTTTAATTTGTTATTATTTTTAATAATATGCTTGATCATGTTGAGTGATAATATAATCAAGAATTATATTAAATATTAAGAAACATGAATTTGTTTGATGTGATGCATTGAATTGGCATTGACATGGTCATGGGTTCGAACTTTGATAATTCTAAATTAAACTTCCTTTTTGCTAAAATTAGTTTTTGGCATGAAGGTGAAAGGGTGGAGAACACCCTAGATGAATGAGCAGCCAAGGGAGGTTGGGAAAACATTAAGACACCATTAAAAGACAAATTGGGAGGAGCTAAATTGAGGTGGTGCTAAGGAGACCATTGGTGATCAAAGGGGGAGCTCTAGCATTTGCGTTTTAAGCAAGGAAACCAGGTTAGGGGAGCTTTACGCGTTAATTATATGTTTAATTCTGATTGCCATGCTAAATAGAGTAACATTACGTGTTACCTTTATTTTAAATTCAATTGGCATGCTACATAGAGTAATGTCATGCGTTAATTATTTTAAGTCTGATTGGCATGCTATGTATGGTATGATTATGTATGCATTGTTGTATTCCAATTAAAGTTGTGATTCTGGGAAATTTCCAGAAATTGTCTGGTCGGCGATGAACTGCCGCCAGACGATTCTTTCCTTTTTTAGTCAATTTAACGTTCTTATAGAGGAACCACTTGCTAAAAATAGTGTAAAATATCATGTTGGACCACTGTTGACCAAATCTTTGCCTAGAGTTGACTGGTTGACCAGTGCTGACTCGTTGACTATCCAACGAGAGGCTGCCATGTGTCAGAGTAGTCTCTCTCCCAAATCAGATTTCCTTTCCGCAATTAGGGTTTTGCTGCCGTGAGGGTTGCCGTAAGGTGCATTTCGCAGATCCGAGGGTGGCCACTATTTTTCGATGGAGGACGTGTTTGGCGGTGCGTTTCGCTTTTGTTGCGGTATGGACGACACGAGGCATGCATCCTAGTGGAAGTGGTGGTGCTTATGGTCGTAGATCAGACGTCCGCGAATGGCGGGGGCTTTGCATTGCATCATAGAATCATGGTTTCCCTCACGGTGAAGGAGATCAACGAAGGTTTGGTGGTGGTTCCGTGAGTTGTCGTGGCTATTGCAGGTCCCGCAAGTGTCGTTGCAATGGTGGTTCCAACAATATGTTGAACGAACACGATGGTGGCGAAGGCAACGCAACGAAGCTTTGAGTTGGTCACTGCAGATCTAGCGAGCAGACATGGTGCAACAGTGGTGGGTCTTGATGTGTGCGAGAATGATGCAGGCATGGTGATGCCGACGTGATGCGAAGATGGAGGGGTTGCGGTTCTGGCGTGCGTGCGCTGGTGGTGGCTTCGTGATGAAGAAAACGCAGTGGTGGTTCACGGTGGTGCGAGAATTGCAGGTTCGAGCATGGTGCATGTTGGTGGCAGCAAGGGGCATTGGAGAAGACGGTGGTTGTTGTCCCTGTGAGTGCAGTCACGATGTGGTGGTGGTTGCGGGACGCATGGAGAAGACGAAGATGTCACGAACCACCAATGCAGTAGAGGTGACAGGGTTTCCGACGAGGGCGCGACGGGCGACTATTTTCCAGCGTGTGTAGCGGTGGCCGGACATGGTCGTGGCGACCATGAAGGTGGCGGTTGCGGAGTGTGGCGGCTGCGAAGTGGGTTGGTGCGGAAGAGAGAGAATGAGAGATTAGGGTTAGGGTTTGTGTTGGGAAGGAGATGATGACATGGCAAACATTGATTGGTGATTTAAGTTAGTGGAGGATTTATGATGTGGTAAACTGTCATTGGTTAATTTAGTAAGTGGAGGATTGCCACATGGTGAAATCTGGTGGACTAGATTTTAAGTGACATTAGGGGTGCAACTTAGTAAAAAGGAAGGGTGCAGAATAGAAATTGAAAGTCCAATTACAGAAGGGGGTGTAAACTTGAAAACAGGGGGGTGTAGTTAGCTCCAGAAATGTCTTTTTTCAAAAATAGATAATCCAATTGAAAAAGGGGGGTGTAAACATGAGAATTGTGGGTGCATCTAGTACCTGAACTATTCCTCTCCAAAATTCTTATTTTGGGACTTATTTTATGACTTAAAATATTCTCTATTTACAATCTTAAGGACCTAAATTAAATTCTAGTTGTGTTATTTAACTTAAGATTATCCAACCAAATATGATGCAACTAATATCATTTCTTAAGCGCGAAAATAATGTTAAATTCTCAAAATTTAAATATTTAATGTGAACAAAGGTTCAACCCATCATACCCTCCAAGCGGTCTGGAAGCGCACAGTGCTTGGTGGTACGTGTCCCCCGTCAGGTGATTTTTACTACATCAGTATTGGTGTTCTTGATTCTTGATGTGCGTGATCTACAAAGCTTTAGTGATGCCTTAAAGGTTGGCTTGTTGGTGTTCCTTGAGTTGTGGCTTGGAAAGTATCCCTTGAGTTGTGGCTCGGGATAGGGGTTAAGCACGTGACATTCTCTGGGTTGTGGCCCGAAATGACGTCCCTTGAGTTGTGGTTAGGGATAGCGGATGAACACGAGGAACTCTTGAGTTGTGGCTCGGGTTGGCGAACGTTGCCGGTGTGAGTGTCCTGGTTGTGGCCAGTACGGATAGGTCCAGATGGATTGCCCTCTTCAGTAATTAGCTGATGAGTTTGGTAGTCTTGGGACGTTACGAACTATGTTAGTATATGGGAACTCCACCTAGCATTATGGTGTACGATCTGTAGCATGGTTTCCCACACGTGCTCTATCGTTCGTGGTCGATAGGTATGGCAACAAGACATCTTGAGGAAATCGCTATAAGACGTAGAACACAGTTATTATGGTAGTGGCCATGTGGTATGGGATCAAAGGAATAGATTCCTTTGGTGTGAAAGTGTGATATATATAATTGTGCAATATTTATATATATGTGAAATTTGTTAGCTCACCCTACCTGCTTGTGTTTGACGATGATCGTGTATGCGGTACACGGGAGCAGATGATATTGCAGGTGGATCTGGGGAGGCCTAGAGACGGAGCGGGGCTAGTATTAGGAGAAGATTTTTTATCAGAGTTTTATTATGTTTTGGAACAATTGTAATATTTTATATTATTAAACTTGGTCTTTGTTATGGATTTTATGTTTCAGTTATAGTAGAGGTTTTGAGATGATTTATTACTACTATACGGATTTTAATTTTCTCGCTATTTGGGAACATAAGTTATAATAAATGAAGTTTTATTATTTATTTCTTTATTTTATTATTTAAATCCGTAATATCCGGTCGGGATGTTACACAATGCTTCTTTCATAACTTTAATACCTAAGGTGGACAATACTGGAAGCCTGCATGAATATATACCAATCTCTTTAATAGGGTGCATGTATAAAATTATCTCTAAAGCCTTATCTAATAGACTAAAACATATTCTACCTAAGATAATTGATAAATCACAATCGGCATTCATTGAAGGGAGGGGTTTGTTGGATAATGTGATAGTAGCTAATGAAGTAATAAAAGAAGGAAGAAGAGATGTGTAACATCTTGGTCGGATGTTAATAATTTAAATAATAAAATTAAGAAATATGATAAAAATCTCATTTATTATACTTCATTTCCTAAAACGCAGGAAATTTTAAAACATTTAATACATCAAAAATTATCCAAAGATCCATAATTTATAAAACTTCAATACAATATCCAAATTCATAAATCAGTAAAACACTGTTTACAAAGTTTATAAAAACAATAATGATAAAACTCCAGTAAAAGTTTTTCCCTGCTAACCCTTTTTTCGATGATATGTCTCACCAGCACCACATGTAACATCATATGCTCCCGTGTAACGCATTATACGATCATCGCCATTCATAAGCAGATAGAGTGAGATAAAAATATATATATATATATATATATATATATATATATATATATATATATATATCCATACATACATATTCAAATATATAAACACAGACACACCAAAGGAATTTTATCCTTTGATTCCATACCACATGGCCACCACCATGTTACCCGTGTTCTTCGACTTTAGATGATAACCTCAAGATACCCTTTGCTTCCTCTACCTACAAGACATAACTTGTAGAACACGTGCGGGAACCTATTACGGACCGTATTCTGTAACACTAGGTGGAGTTCCCAATACGAACCATAGTTCATAATTGTCCAAAGAATACCAAACTCACCAATTAACGCCGATAAGGGCAATCTTCTTGAACCCATCCGTAAAAGCCACAACTGGCACACTCACATCGGTAACACTCGTCAATCTCAGCCACAACTCAAGGAATGCCACGTGTTTAGCCAATATCCCGAGCCACAACTCAAGGGATACCATTTCGACTCATAACTCAAGGAATGCTACAACAAAGTTCATCTTTAAGTTTTCACCCAAAGCCTCGTAGACCGCACACATCCAAGTTACCTAAGCAATTACTTGACAATGGACCTAGGATATACATGTTTTCACGAACCTACCCGCTCGTGGTCCTGCCTTTACAAACCTCCTTGCTCGTAGTCCAACTTTACAGACCTCCCCGCCCGTAGTCCAATGCACGTGATTCAACAACTACAAACCTCTCCGCTCGTAGCAGCCCTCAAGTGTGAGCACGGAACATACGAACCTCCCCGGTCGTATCCTCACATGAAAGCATCATATTATGAACCTCCTTGCTCATATTATCACGTGTTCACCACTAGTCATGAACCTACCCACTTATGACACAAACAAGCATCTCTTGGTCCAAGTCCCAAATCACAACATATAAATAACAGTTAAAAAGAACATGTTATCTCTACGCTATTGTCTAGCGTTGCCTAAGCGCCACCAGGCGACAAGTCAGCGCATACTGCCTAGCGAAGCCCCCTCGCCGCCAGGCGCCAGAAAATCTAGAGCCACTACCTTAGTGGCTATCACCTAGCAGGTCACACCTCACTACTAGGCGCCACGCAATCTAGGGAATTCCCTGATTCTCCAATCACTTGGTGGCCTTCCCCATATCGTCAAGCGCTATACCAGTAACGTGCCAGCTATTGGTTTAGCATCCCGAAACAATTTCATATACCTCAAATAGCCCATACATAAATCCATTTTACTATGTTACAAGTCTATGATTGACAACTTAACTCAGAATTACAATCAAGCATATTATATAGTTCAATAATATAATTTCACATATGAACATTCATTCATCCTCATGCCAACCTTAAGTGAAACCAAAAACCACATGTTATTATACATTACCAGATAGCCGCCACATTCTCATTTATTCATACAAAGCTTACACTTGTCTTGACTATTACCTATAGTAACACCTCTTTTTACCAATTTATTATATCAAACTTTAGTTTGTATCAACACTTAGTACATGATTTCGTATACTTCACCAAGTTTAGTAATACCATTTTATTCCATTCATTATAATCACAATGCCACCATTTATCTAGTTTTTATCACTACCCCATTGCATGATCAGAACAAGCCCCGATGGGACCCAAAACACACCCAAACCACCAAGGACTGCAAATTGTCCTTACTGCCACGTTTATCGCCTGGCGACGCATACTGGCCGCTAGGCGTCTCATCACGTTCTAGGCTAAGACCTAGATTTTTTTTTCCATACCTCTGAAAAACCCTAAACCCTCAATTTCTGATTCCAATCAATCCCACGCATAAAATCATAGACAAACTGATTTCCTTCATGCATATTCATTCAATAATCCCATAAATCTCAACTTCGTCATCATTATATTCCAAGAATCAGATTAACAATTCGACCCCAATCCCAATACGACCCCCTTTTACTTTGATGCTTCCCAATCAATAACCCGAATTCATATGAACATAGTGATAATCATCGATTTCGTAAGTTTATACATTCAAATCATGCATAGGAACCTTGCTCAATATCCAACCATCACAAAAACCAAAAAAGAATCGTTGAACAAGAATACAAGGGTTCGCGTCGCCTGGCGGAATCACTCTTGCCGCCAGGCGATTCATCTCAAAACCCAGAAATGGTCACCCAATCATACACATACCACGTAAAATCATACAATTTAACATAACAAATATGGCAGCTCCCCTAACCTGGAAATCCCGTTTCAAAGCATTCTAAGAATTCCTTCTTGCACCAAACGTTGCTTTAACTTCAAGACCCTTCCTAGCCTTTGCACAATCTCCTTTGATCATATTTTCATGCTTTGAAAAACCTATCTAGCAGTCCCCACGAATTGGCACTCACAAACCACACTCTCCCTCTCTATAACCAATTCCTAACCTAATAATTAAGTCCATTGATTACCAAAAACGAAAATGATCATTAAAGGCATTAACTTGTGGTTTCATGTCTGGTTTCATGCTAGGGTTTCTAGAGTTTCTCCAATGTAGCAAAAAAAATTATAAGCGATAAAATAACCATAATGCGCTAGCCAAGGTCCTGATCTGCAATTCGTGAATTTATGCCCTAATTAAACTATATGGCCTCAGTTGTATTAATAATCGGTGCCAAAAAGATATTTTGCCTCAGTTTAATTCATAATCGAGGCCAAAAGTCAAGCTGTCAGTGGCAAATTTGAAATACTATGCAAGTTTTTTTGGATTGGAGACCTCAAAAATCGAAGCAGAAAAAGGGTTATAGGTTTTGGGTCTCAGTCAACTGAGGCATAAACTCTTTTCTGCTTCGGATATATAGACAACTGAAGCATATAAGTTTGAGAAATTTGCAAAAATACCATTGTTTCCTTATATGTTTCGGTTCAGCTACAACCGAAATATATAAGGTGATATTGTATGTCAAATCTATTCTAATGATACTTTCTTACCATGGTTATTTTGCATATGGTATGCCAAACATGTTTCCCATTTTATCTTATTTCTATCGAGTAATTATTAATGTTCAATCTAACAAAATGAGGCACATCTGATGTGTTTGAAAAAATAAAAATCATCTAGCTCTTAATAAATTGCTTCTCTTATATTTCTTTATTTATGTACTATATGAAGGAGAGGGACCAATAGATGTCATACATATTTTGGTAGTGAAAAACTTGACTGAACTTTAGATAATGCGTTTGATTTGTTTATCAGTATTTTTTTTTAGTCATTTTACAAATGGACTAGGACAATTTTGACTATGCATAAAAGTTTGTTGATTGCTTGCTAAGAGAGAAAAAATAGAAGAAAAAAAAGAACACGAGATTCTCTAAAAGCTAAAATTAGCTTATGCATTATAAAATAAAAATTTAGGGAAACTATACGAGAGCTTCTACAAATTAGCTTAAGCAAAAGTTACTTTTAACTCTTAGAAAAACTCGTTTCCTTTTTTCTTTTTTTTTTCTATCCTACTTATCCTTGTGGAGAAGCTTGTCCAAAACAGGCTTTACGGACCTATAGAGATGAAGAGAACACAGATTTTTACACTTCTTTTAGAATTTGTAGTAGTTGCACCCATTTGTGCCGTTTTTTCCAAAGCAATATATATGATCACGTCCTTTTCCCATGATGATTATTTTTCAGGTTGAATCATTCATCTATTATCTACTTGGTCTGATTATTTTTGTGAAACTTTTCATAAGTTGCAGCTGATAGCATCAGCCAAAGGTTTAAACAAATTATGTAAAGCGAAAAAAATCACTTTAAGCATATGTACATATGTGACTTTTTTGAGAGATTGTCTTCTTTGAGCCTTAATCATGTTTTTAGTAACATGCAAAGCTATATCATGACCAATATCTAGATATAATGGCTTGATTGTCTATAATTATTGGTATTTTTTAGTAGACCGGATCGTGATAAGAGTGAACCTTGTAGATTTGTCACCCACCTATCTTTGTTAATTGTGAGACGAATTACTAAGAAGATGATGTAGGCACTACTAAAAAAACTCATATTTCTTGTCAATTTTCTTTTGAAAATTTTTTCGTAGGAAATACTTACAAATTTTGTTGTGAAAAAAAAAATTGTAAGAAATTGCTACCAATTTCTTCTGCAAAATATTTTGTATAAAACAATTTTCGCAAGAAATTTTTTAGAAAATACTTGCAAATTTTATAATTTTGTAGGAAATAATTACCCACGAAAGAATTACCTACTAATTAAATTCTTAGAAAAAATGACAGAAAAAATTCTTTTCTTACAAATTTTTATAACAAATTTATAAGAAAAATTCTATGTAATATGAGAATTTCTTGTAGTGAATGACATATATTCTCATTCCAGTATGGATCCAATCCTAAATTGTCCTATGTTTATCGGTTATTTTGGAGTTAGGATGAGGTTGACGATATGGATAAAAACCTCAACCATTTATTATGTGAACTTCATATTACTTAATATTATTATTAACCTACTTGTATATTAAATTAGTTAAGGTTTCATATGTTTGTTGTGCAACAAAATTTTGTTGTCTCACTTTTTTATTTGTATTGGATGAATGAAGAAAGACTAGCAACCTAAGAACGATAGAATAGTTGAATGATGCACCCCGTATTGTTGCGAAGGGGATACACATTTTTGGAGCACGGCATCATGAAGGCTCGATCCACAACCACAAAGAAGTTTTGACTCTTTCAACCTACACGTGTGTGCAGTACACGTGGTTCTTGTAGATTCTGAGATTACTTTGATCCACCACCACTCAGAAGTTCTGACTTTTGCCATCAAGATTAATTCTTGTGTGCTCTTTCTCTTAATTTATATCTCCATTTACATTAAATTGAAAAAAATTTAAAGAAAGAACTTTTATTTCGAAAAAAAAAATAAAAATAATTCGACCCCTCTTAGTCTAACAAAATTAAACTTATTTCTCTAAGTATAACCTATATTAATTTTGGACTTATATAAAATAAGATATAAACACAATATGAACATAATTGATGTGAAATTAAGATTTGACGTATAATTTTGACATCTAAAGCATTGAAAATATTTTGTAAAACTTCATCCATGATAAAATAAAAATAACTTGATAAAAAAAAATTATATAATTTGCAAGATTATCATGATTATAACTCTAAAATTGTTGAACGGGGAAGAGATTCTAATATATATAATTGTAAATCATGACTAAAAATTCTCATTATATGAAATTTTTTTTTTTAAATTTTTTGAAAAGATTTGCAAGAAAAGACTTAATTTGTAGGTAATTTTTTCGTGAATAATTATTTCCTACAAAATTATAAAATTTGCAAGTATTTCTAACCAAATTTGTTGCGAAAAGTGTTTTATACAAAATATTTTGCAAAAATATTAATAGCAATTTCTTACAATTTTTTTTTCATAACAAAATTTGTAAGTATTTTTTATAAAAAAAATTTCAAAACAAAATTGGCAGGAAATATAAATTTTTTTCTAATAAATGAAAAGAAAAAACACATAAAGTTGGACACCACAAGTAATTATACGGTTGATAAATCTTTAAAATTATCATAAAAATTAAAAAAATTATTAATGAAATCTAATGATTTAAGAACAAACTTTAACAAAAGAAATTTCTCTCTCAATTGATAACTAAAACATTTTATCTATTACCTTCTTTCTCAAATTATTTATACAATTTAGTTATTTTTCACTTATAATCATAAAATTACAAAATTGATAAATATATTTTAGTGCTTAAATGAAACATAGTCACCCTTAAAAGCAAAGGATCCAAAATCCTACTACATAATTCATACATTTGGGCCATTTTAGTTATTGCTTTGCCATAGATTACTAGGCCTTGTATGGTGCCGGATTATGTTTATTAAGAGTTTGGCGTGATATACATTTTTGGCATATCTATTTCATGATACATTAAAACAAAAATTACAAGTCAGCATTCTAAAACATTGTTATGAATATGTACTTTTCTTCTCACATATTTAAAGTTCAAATATTAATTTGATCTCTAATTTGGTTGAGTTTTTCAATTTCATTTTAATATTTTTTTAATTTAATCACAATTTTCGTTAATTTTATTTAATTTTTTTTGTCAACGCAGTTTAAATAATTAACAGAAATAGTATTTGTCACATGTTAGATTTGTGACTTTTTGTTTTAATTTAAAAAGAAAATGTTGGTGTGTCAAGTAGGGATGTCAACGGGGCGGGTAGAGTACGGGTAGTAGCTCCCCCGTACCCTACCCGCTGGATAAATATTCGCCTCGTACCCATACCCATATCCGTCGGGTATCCATTATGTGGATACCCGTCTATTTTTTTCATATCCACGGGTACCCGCGAGTATTTACAAAATTATTTAAAAAATAAATATTTAATCATAAATTCAAATAAAATAAAATAAAATACATCACTGTCATAAATTATAAATAAAGTTCAAACAAACTCAAGTCCATACAAGTCCAAATAATTATAAAAATAAATATAAAATGACGGTTCAACACAATGGAAATTATTTAATTAGTGTTTTGATCAACAAGTCCACTCTCTCCGATTGATTTCTGAAAAATAATCAAATAATAAACCCCCAAATGCCACGTGTCAAGTATTCTTATTTTGATTCCATCATTTGACAACAAGCATACCATAAACGTCATTGTCTATATAGGATTTGATGTATATGCCCAATTTCAAAGAAGCGAAATAGAAGAATGTCAAGGGATGTATTGGAAGAAGACAACGTACCAATATTTGAAGCCGAAAGAATGGAGACAAAAAAAAGATAAAATGTGCAGCTTAGAAAATATTAGATCAGAATATTTTTTACTAATATATATATATATATATATATATAAGGATATTTGTGTGAATTAAATTTTAGCGAGTACAGTTATCCACAGGTACGGATACTATGATACCCGTACCCGCCTCGTTAACATGCGGGTATCAAAATTATCCGTACCCGTGGGTAGCGGGTATCCATTTTTAGTATCCATTTCCTATCCATTGCGGGTTTTATCCGCGGATATCCACGGGTACGAATATTTTTGACATCCCTAGTGTCAAGTCAGTATCGTGCCATGTTGTAAGGTTAGTACGGCATATCAAGGTCAATGTTTTAAATTAAATTTGGTTCCTATATTCGTTATTTTTTTTTTAATTTAGATCTATTCTTCTTAACTAGAACAATTTTATCTTTTCCTAAATTTAAACCAAATTTCATTTTATATAAATATTATACCGATATTTTTATTAAAATTTATATCTTTATAAAATATTTTTAATTTAGGGCTGGAATTGGTTTAAAATTAGAAAAAAAAAAATTAAGTGGAGAGTAATACCATTGGTTTAAAATTTAAGAGGTTAAAAACATGATTTTTAAAATTTTTAAGAGGTTAAAAAGTGGGGACTAATTTTTAACTTCTTACAATTTTGAATAAGTGGTATTAGTTCTCACTTTTAAAATTTTCATTTTAATTTTAAACCATTTGTAATCCTGAATTAAAAATATTTAATAAAAATAGTATAATATTTATATAAAAATTAAATTTGGTCTCATTTTGAGAAAAGAACAAAATTGCTTCATTTAAAACAAATATGAAGTATTGAACAAAAATAATAAATATAGGAAGCAAATTGAAATTGACTCTGACACTTGACACGAGGTTGGCTTTGACACTTAGACAATTTTTTTAAAATTAGAAAAATAAAAAAGCAGAAAAATCTTTAACACATAATAGACATCGTTCATTAATTATTTAGAAGATGTTAAAAAATTGATGAAATTGAATAATTTGACAAAAATTTTTAAAAAAATACTAAATTAAATAAACTCAATAAAAGGTAGACCAAATTAATATTTAAGTTTAAATTTAATGTCTATTATTATATTTCGAGGATCCAGTAATGGTAAAGTAATGGTTTGTTTGAGAGCTGAAATTTTGTGGTCCTTTCACAGATTATGACTGGCACAAGATGAGTTGAGTTGTGACATTAAATTGAGGTAGGTTAATTTGTTGAATTTGTCCCAATGGTTTTAATAAGGAAACCTAGATAATAGAAACTGGATTCATCTAGGGAGTTTCCTATAATCATAACTACAATGTTGAATTTGTAGGAATTTTTAAATTGTAGAATATTTTTCTATAGAAATTATCACTTACTTGAGAGATAGTTATTAGAGAAAAGTTATAGAACACAAGAATTACTATTTAGATTATCTGAGCTATTTGGTGGAAGGGACAACCATACTTTATGAACGAAACATATGAGGACTCCCATATAAAAAATCAAATTAATTTTTAAAATAAATATGAAATACTAAAATCGGTTAAACGGACGTTAAAATAATATGAAAGAAAAAATATTTTTGAAAAATAAATTAAAAAGTAGAAAATTATTTTTATTTTTTTAAATAGTAAAAATATTTTTTGTTACTGTTATTAATGTAAGCTACGAAGTGGTGGATTTTAATGTGTGTTTAGCGGCCATGACCTCCCAAAATTTTTAAATTTTTTTAAAAAGTGTATTCCAAATTTTTTAACTATTTTTAAAAATATATTATTTTAAAATTAAAAAATATATACATATATATATATATATAATATTATATTAATATGAAAATTAAATTAGATAGACTTTTATTATTTTATAAAATATAATATTTAATGCTAATAAATAATAAAATATAAAATTAAACATAGAAAAAAAGAAAACAATTTATTAAAATATTTTTTATATTCATTTTAAGTCTCTCATATATTCTGGTCACCTTTCACTTTTTCATGTTTTCTTTTGTTTTTTATTTTTAGAAAAGAAATTAAATACAAATTCATTTTTTATGTTCTCATCTTTCATGTGTTGTGCTTCATTTTGTAAGATAAAAAGGTAATTCTCCGTTATCTCTTGATACTGATATATTAGTTTAATAGTTAATTTCTTTTCATCTCATAAGTTTTTGTATATTTATATTTTTATGAATATAGAAGGAAAAGTTATATAATATATGTTTTTTCATAACCATTTTTTAATTTTTGCTTGATTATCATATAATTTTTTTAATAGTTATGTCTTTCAATTTTTGATTAAATTTTGATAAATTATTTTTAGTCTTAATTTTTTTTAAATAAATATATTGATCAAAAGTAAAATAATAGATTCCTTTTTTTAAGTGAGAGAAGGGAAGATATCGATGAAGATGGAAACAAGATAGATTTACTTATTTATCTTCTTTACATATTTTCAAACATGATACTAAGATCCAAGGGTTGGATTAAATCGTTTCTTAAGATTTGAAGAATTAGAGGAGTCATTTTTCTAAGGAGAAATTCAATACTCAATTATATATTTTTGTTAAATTAATAAAAATAATTAAACATATAAATTTTAAGTAAATTATTTTGATCCCTAAAAATTTTTTTGTGAAGATCCGCCACTAAAGCTATAGCGACACAAGCAAAGTTAACACTAATAGAATCAATCTTTTTGTACGACCCACTTTTATTAAGTGTCCTAATGTTAAGGGCTGCCACACTGTTGGGCCTAAAGGGCTGGCCCATAGGGTGCCAAGGCCCCTAAAGCAACCAAGGTCCCTCAATTGCAAGTCATTCTGAAAAATCAGTGTCCTAACTCACCCATTTTCTCTCCACAGAACCTCTGCTAGGGTTTAGAGATCTACCCAAGTTCAAGTGAGCTCAACCTCCGTCTCCCGTTCACGTAACTTAGTTCTCGAACCTAGCCTTTCTAAGTTGTTTTCGTGGTTTATGTCGGGACTCACTGTGTGAATCCAATCTCCTTTGTCGTGCCACTGTTTTAGTTCATAGATTTGTCTTTGGAGCTACTGGTTTCGTTGGCTTAAGAGTCGAAGTCCAATATTAGCCCTTTTCCAGATAAGGGAAGCTAGGTTCTTTTTCGCATTTTTGAAACATGTGGTTTGTTTTCGTTTCTGTTTTATGCTGAAATGATTGGAAAACGTTAGTTTTGGTATATTTATGAGTTAGGGGTTCAAATATTAATGAAACTGTGATGTTTGACGTCATTTCTTGTATTCTGATGCGTCGCACAGTCGCTGGGCGAGTTCCTTGGCTCGTTGGGCGACTGTGTATTTTTCTTATATGCGCAATTTTAATAAAATTGACTTTCCCGACTCATTAACCGTTGGATTGAGCTCAAATTTTGACATGTGGTTCATAACATGCTATTTTATGGTTTGACCGGTTGGATCGGCGATTAGATGTCTGTAGCTTGAGAAATGTGTCACACATTACTACAATGATTTTGGTTTCATGATAATAAATTTTCTTGGGAATTTTGGTGTAAGAATTATGGTTGTGAGTTGTGCTTGATTGTATGGAATTGCAAGTACTTAAACGTCGACACTCATTTATTTGAGATGAATACTATTTTATGATATATGTATGTCTTGGTATGCATTTATAAAGTATGAGATGAATGAATTTGCATGAGTGATGTGATTCATGGATTGTGAATGATGAACTTGGATAAATTTTGGCATGTGATTTCAATGAAATGGTTGGTTATATATGTGGTCATGAATTCAGTATGAACAATAATGTTACATTGATGGCATGGTATTGGTATAAGGTGAAGTTCTATATCCCCGAATTGAGAAGAATGGGATGGTATGAAATCAACATGGAATATGAATGAGGATGGGTTACAAAGGATGGCGTGAGGTGTTAAATTCATGATCAATATTATTTGTTTGTTTGGAATGTGATTGGTATATTGTTAGTACGTAAATCCATGAGTCTTTAGGTGAGACTTCCTAGTCGTGCTTCAGTGGTCGGGATGTAATTACATGGCCCTTATTAGTGAGTGTCCATGGTGGTGCCCCATCTATATAACTTGGTAAGGATTCAAGGTAAGGATTGCATCCTGACACTCTAAGGAGTCAGTTAGTCTCACTTAGAGCGGACTGACTCCTGTGGTGAGAGTAGCAGGAGGCCTGAAACCCATCAAGGGCTAACCTTGTATATGAGGGAATTGATTCATTGTAACACTTGTAACACATAGCTCGAGGGTGAGCAGCTCGGGGGTGAGCAGAGGTATCACCACAAGTGCAAGCCTCCGCTGAATCCAACCAGGTTATATGTATCCGGATGAGTCGAGTCGAGTCTTAGTGTATTGATTTGAAGGTCATAACATGCTTGGATGATCTGTGTATATTGGACTGTGAAAGTATATCTGATTGCATGATGAAATCTTTTTGGCTCTAGCTTACCCTTTGCTTGTTTGATTGCCTTGTATGTTGTTCTTCTACCTTTGCGATGATCATCAATTTATTGATGGGAGCAAATGCGAGAGGTACTCGTGGTCAATGTCAGGTTCTACAGAGGGGGGTTTCACTGGGGAGAACAACACCAATGAGATCTGAGCCCAACCACATAAGACATTGACACCACTCTCAACCCAAAACCTTAAGGCCATGGGTTTATGGGTCTTTATTCTTATATAGTGCTCTACTTTCTCATTTCTGGTCAATGTGGGACTTAGACTCACACTTGTATTCCTAACAATCTCCCCCTCAAGGGTGAGTCCCTTCAACCACATTGGTACACTCCCCCTCCAGCGGAAGCATTCCCAACCACGAGTACTCCTTTTCTGCCCTTTTCTGTACCGCCGTTATTCTTAACGGGACACGCTTTACCTGGAACCCTTACCTGGGACCTTTGTCAGGAAGACTTTCGATACTAGGACCATACTGCACTCGTCTGAGCCGGTATTAACCATCGGCTCTGATACCACTTGTCAGGTTCTACAGAGGGGGGTTTCACTGGGGAGAACAACACCAATGAGATCTGAGCCCAACCACATAAGACATTGACACCACTCTCAACCCAAAACCTTAAGGCCATGGGTTTATGGGTCTTTATTCTTATATAGTGCTCTACTTTCTCATTTCTGGTCAATGTGGGACTTAGACTCACACTTGTATTCCTAACAGTCAACAGGAGAGAGATGACTCCGCTGCATAGTCTACTTGGGTTGAACTTCACGTTTTATTTGGGCTTTTCTTTAGGGCTAAGGCCTGTTTATTGTATTATCCCTAAGGCTTTATTTTGAATACTAGCTATCTCTTACTCCTCTTGGGTTGTAGGCATTGTAGTGAGCTTTAGTATTTTCTTTTAAGTACCTTGAATAACTGTAACGAGTGACCTTATACTCCGCAACTTAGCTCTTTATATTATCCGGTATAAGATTTCATTTAATTATGTTATTATTTAAATGGGATGTTACACTTTTTATGTCAGCTATATTATTTTTAATCATTTTTATATTTTTTAATAAATAAAAATATTTATGTTAACACTAAATAATAAAAATAACGTTAGTTCAATAAAGTTGATATTAATTATATTTTATTTTAGTATTTACATATTTAAGTTGGCGTCAATCATATTGATACTAATTTTATTTATTTAAATTGATATGAAAATAATATAATATATGATACTAATTTTATTTAGTTTATTATTTATTTAAATTAATATGATAATAATATAATATATTTTTAATATTTATTTAAGTGTATACCGATTAAATGTTAATTTAAATGCATAGGAATCATGAAATTTTAGGGGCCGTGATTTTATACCTGATAGTGCAATTCTCTTTCTTGGGGGAAAATAAATTTGATCTACTATCATCCCACTTGCCAAATCATTAGCGCTTTGGAATTTGTCTGATGAACAAAAGGTCGTTTTGGGTAGGATTTAGATTCATTTATGCAATCCAACACAAATCGAATTCAAATTTTTTAACTATGCTTCCGACCATTAAATGGTTTGGGTTGAGCGGTTTCGGTTTAATCCGAATTCGGTTAATTATAATATGATATGAATAAGAAGCCTTGATTCGAGGTCAAGGAACCTCCTATAGAAAAAAGGCAGAGAATAGATGAAAACTTTCTTGTTATTACTTCATTCATTCCTTCATAGCATTTATAAGACAGAATCAGGGAATAACAAACTCATAACAAACACACTCTAATACTGGCACGTAATATATCAATATTTCATCACTCACTCCCCACGTATCAAAGTTTGTAATCCACTAAATATTTTGGCATCTTGCGAACCCTTGTTGACATCATTGGGTCAGCTGCCTCATTGGTCTGGTGGATGGTGTTGATTTCTTCATTTGGGCCTGTACTGCTATCATTATTGCTCCCTGGGAAAATCACCTTGTCCTCAAGGTGATAATTCAGCTGCAATTCATTCCAATCTTCCCAAGTGGTGTCTTCCGGAGCCAATCCTTTCCACTGTACCAAAACGAATTTTACAGGAGGGGTCGTGGAATTGTCTATCTTCGAATCCAGTATAGCCATAGGAGTAATTGTCGGGCTATTACCATGGGTTTCAACTGGCATCTCAACTTGGTGAACAGGAATAGGACCACGATGAGCTTTAAGCACCGAACAATGAAAAACTGGATGAATTTTGGAATTTGAAGGCAGCTCTAGCTTGTAAGCAACATGTCCAACTCGTGCTAGTATGCGAAATGGGCCATAAAACCGCTTGCCCAGCTTCGCATAAGATGAACCACGAACAGAATTTTGGCGATAGGGTCGCAACCTCACATAAACCCAATCATCAACCTGATACTCCACCTCTCTTCGCTTGCCATCTGCACTTGCCTTCATCTGATCTTGTACCTTTTGGAGTTTCCTTCGAAGAGTAATTAGCATGTCTTGTCGAGTTGAAAGTAGAGAATCAACTGCCTCCACTGACGAGGAACCCACCAAATATTGAGGAATCGAAGGAGGCTCTTTCCCATACGTGACCTGAAAAGGAGACATTCTAGTGGCTGAATGAGTGGTTGTATTGTAACACCACTCTGCTAAGCCTAAATATTTTCCCCAATCATTCGGTTTGTTGTGAACCATGGAACGTAGGTACTGTTCTAAGAACCTGTTTAAAACCTCTGTCTGGCAATCCGTTTCCGGGTGAAAAGAGGTGCTCATGCGCAACTTGGTGCCACACAACCGGAATAATTCTCTCCAAAATTTGCTAATGAAAATTGGATCTCGGTCTGAGACCAAGCTACGAGGGAATCCATGGTGTTTACAAATCATATCCAAAAGAAGTTGTGCGACCTTAAAGGATGTGAAATGCGTGGGTAGCATTCCAAAATGCGCTCCCTTCGAGAAGCGGTAAACAACCACCAGAATGATCGTACAGCCTTGGAAGAGTGGCAAGCCCGTAATAAAATCCAAAGACAAGTCAACCCATGGTTCTACTGGAATAGAAAGAGGTTGCAATAGTCTGGCTGGCCGCTTAGTTTCATACTTGGTTTGCATACAAGTTGCACAGTGAGCAACGAAATTTTGAACATCCTCACGCATGCCTTTCCAATAAAAATTATGCTGGAGCATCGACAAAGTTTTAGCAACCCCGGTATGCCCACTGAGTGGAGTGTTGTGAAATTCCTCCAACAATATTGGAACGAAGGGATTGTCATGATTTAACCAGATTTTGCCTTTGTACAACAAGAGGTCTCGATGGATGTTGTAGTGCGCCGGAACATTTGAGTCATTTTGTACATCCTTAAATAATTGAACAAATTCAGCACTTGTAAGGAGAGCCTTACGGAGTTCCTCAAGAAATAAGAAACGAGGCATAGATAGAACAAAGAGATGACTGTCACCAAAATCAAAAGGACGGGACAACGCATCTGCCACTACATTTGTGCTCCCTGTTTTATACTGTATGGAATAATCGAAGCCCAATAACTTCGATAAATAAACTTGTTGTTCCGGCGTTTGGATGACTTGCGACATCAACTCCTTGAGGCTACGATGGTCCGTGAGGATTGTAAAGAAATGTCCTAGTAGATATTGGCGCCACTTCTTAACGGCGTTGGTAATGGCATGAAGTTCCCTGACATAGGTAGATGAACGCATGAGCTTTAGGCAGAATGGTTTACTATGGAACGCTATCGGATGACCCTCCTGCATCAAAACCACTCCCATGGCGAAGCCAGATGCGTCAGTCTCCAAGACAAAAGGCAAGTCAAAATTGGGTAATGCTAAGACCGGTGCCTCAATCATGGCTGTCTTCAAGGTGTCAAAAGTGGTTTGAGCTTCACTGGTCCACTGGAATGCATCCTTTTTTAAAAGTGCAGTCAAGGGAAAAGCTATGGTTGCATACCCTTTTATGAATCGCCTATAAAAGCTTGTCAATCCCAGAAAGCCACGTAATGCTTTGATCGTGGTAGGGGGTGGCCAATCTAACATTGCCTGAATTTTTGAATGGTCTGATGCCACACCAGCCGCATAAACCACATGCCCCAAATACTCAACTTGTTACTGGGCAAACAAACACTTAGTCCCACGATAAAAAAAAACTCGCCCTGTATTAATTGTTGGAAAGTCAGCTCCAAGTGGTGAATATGAGCTTCTAGTGACCTGCTATAAACCAGTATGTCGTAAAAAAAAACACTCAGGAATTTACGCATAAATGGTTTTAACAGTTCATTCATAGTTGCTTGAAATGTTGAAGGGGCGTTACAAAGCCCAAACGACATGATCGTATACTTGTAATGCCCGTGATGCGTGCGAAAGGCAGTTTTAGGGATATCAGCTTCAGACATGCGAATTTGATGATATCCTTACCGCAAATCCAGTTTTGAAAACCACGAAGCTCCCCCCAACTCGTCTAAGATCTCGTCGATCGTGGGAATGGGAAACTTGTCTTTGATGGTGATAACATTAAGGGCACAGAAGTCAACACAAAATCTCCGACTACCGTCCTTTTTCTTGACAAGCAAGACCAGGGAAGAAAAAAGGCTATGACTTGGTTGTATCATGCTATCAGACAACATCTCCTCAATTTGTTTCTCAATTTCTGCTTTCTGGAAATGGGGATATCGATACAGACGTACATAGACTGGTGAGGAATTGGGAATGAGGTGTATTTGGTGATCTATACGACAAGAAGGTGGTAGGGATGCCGGTTTTTGGAATAGTTTAGAGTATTTCTTTAAGAGGGTCGATATTTGATGAATAGGATGGTTAGGGATGGCGTGTGAGTTAGATGAATTTGATGAGGGTGTAGTAGGCAGCATACGAATGTGAAAAAATCCTGCAGTAGCATGTATTTGTAGAATTCGTTTAACCTGTTGAGCTGAAATGTCATTGGGCTTTGGGGGGGCATCAACTTTAAACTCCACAAATTTCCCATCCTTAACGAACTTCATAGTGAGTTGGGAATAATCGGTGACAATAGGACCCAAAATTTTGAGCCATTGGATGCCAAGGTCTATGTCAGCACCACTATTGGGGAGCACATGGAGATCCACCAGGAACTTATGACCCTGAATTTTCAATTCCACCCTTGGACAGATGCTATCACACTCAAGCTCACTACCATTTCCCAGCATTACTCGTAGTGTTTTAGTGGGCTGAGTCCTCAAATTCAAAAAACGTGCCATTCTATCTGGGATAAAATTATGACTACTCCCCCCATCTACCAGAACAGTAGTGGGCTGGTTAGAGATGTAGCCCACTATGCGAAGAGCTTTAGGGGCTGGCAACCCAGCCAAAGCGTCGAAACTTATTTGGGCTTCACTTTGGCCTAGATCTTCACCTTCTTGATGAAGCGTACTAGGATCCGCCTCTAAATGTGGGGACTTGGTTTGGACTTCATCTTCCTCATCAACAGCAACTAAAAGAAAGAAACGACCCTTGCATTTGTGACCTGGACTGAATTTTGTAGCATAATCCTTTCTCACGACGGGCCAACATCTCTTCGTGAGTCAACTTTTTATACTACGGTTTGGACGAGTTGGATAACGGTGTCGGTGGCCGAGAAGGTGTGGGAAGCAACGGCAGTCCCGATGAGGATGATACGGGAAGACGATGTCGTACTGAACGACGTTGGTCATTGAGTTTGTCCTCTTGCAACTTAGCTAACGCCGTACCCTGCATTAGAGTCTGAGGTTGCAACGCTTGAACCTCGCGACGGATATCCGGTGTCAACCCAAAAATAAAATTGCTCAACAAAAAATTCACAGGAAGACCAACAATGCGGTTAGCAAGCCGTTCAAACTCATTCAAGTAATCTTGTACTGAACCTTTCTGTGTCAACTTAAAGAGAGAACCACGAGGATCCTCGTAATAAGAAGGGGCAAAATGAACCTCGAGAGCTTGAGGAAACTCTTGCCACGAAAGGATCATGTTGTTCCGATGCAGCCACTGGAACCAACTGAGAGCTGGTCCCTCCATGTAAAAAGACGCAATCCGAAGTCGATCCACTTCCGGTGTGCGATCACTACAAGAATTTTATTTATTTCCGGCGAAATATTACCAACAGATCCATTTCCGCCACAAATAGTTGATTACCGACGGATTTATCGACGAATATCGTCGTCGAATTTACCGACGGATATTTCTGTCGGTGATCCGTTAATAAATGGTATGAGAAAGCTATTCCATCGGTAATTGCGTCGGTAAAAGTGTTAAACCCTTGTCGACGGATTGTGCTGTCGGTAAATCCTTCAGTAAGGGCCTCGACAAAATGACTTAAACATTTCAGATTTCACTTTACCCACTTCATTTTCCCCGCAATGCAGCACTCACTCTGAACCCTCATCCGCCGAACACCTTTCACGATCATCCATTGCATCGCGACGAGGGTTTGCTACCAGAGATTTGAGAGGAAGGACGGTGTCCCCGCGCAACCGCTATTGAGGGTGTCCCGTTCGACTAGACCGTCACGGTGTCGCCGCTGCCATTGTTCTGTTGCCGCGACATTGGCGGAGAAAATTCTGGTGAGTAGGGTTTGATTCTCTTCTTTTCGCCATCTCATCCCTCTATTATTAATTTTGTGTTTTTGTTTGTGTGATGAACATTGAGGCTGCGAGGGATGATCGTTGTTTCATAGTGCCACAGTTTTTAGGATAGCTCTTGGCGCGATAGAGGCTGCTAAATTGGTGATTGCACCATCGACGAAGGTTAGTGGAACTGATAATGTTAACTATGGAGGAAGTGTTGGTATGTTTAGTTTATCCTGTGCTGTTATGATGCATCTGCTATGTTTCTGTCAATTTGTCCCTGAGCATTTGCAATTAAATATAACACCTGTGATTATTTGATGTTGTGCTTTCATTTGTTTAGTTGCGATTTGGCCAATGCTATGATTAAATGGTATTGTGCTTTCCTTTGTTTGGGTCTGAATGGGAATTTGCACAATTCCAATTGCACGATTCTAGTTTATAAAATGGGCTTGGTTTGTTCAAGAGTGGTTCTTGAGGCAAATTGGGATTTAACTCGGGACATTGAACCAATAATTTGTATGGCAGCATTTATAGCTTGTGAAATTTGTTATTGAGTCTTGGGCTTAGTTTTTGTTTCCTTTTCTTTGTTATTTATCTAGCAGTGCAAAGGCCTAAGTTTGGGGGTGTGATAACTCCCAATTTTATAGTAATTTTAGAGGCCAAGATTGTATTTGTGTAAGCTTTATACAGTGCATTTGAGCATGCTACTTGCATTCCTTATCTTGGTGCAATGAAATCTATTTAAGTGAGGTTCTAATTCAGTTTCAATCTATTATTTCTTAAGCCTCATTGCATTCCTAATTCTCTTGCCAAATCCTTTAACACGGTTGCTTTAGCCTCTTATTACTTTGAGTGATTGTTACGTTAATTCTAATTAACTCCAACCTTTGATTTTTGTACCTTAGTTTCTAAAACTAATTATAATTAACTCCAACATTTGAATTATATTTCTTCTTCCTACCTTTCACGTTTAGGCTTTGGTTAATAGCAACCTATTC
>Ga0214543_1003309_pt1 | contig 31345 bp, 30 predicted proteins | sample CNSS2metaG_FD_160094 | JGI IMG/M metagenome (GOLD analysis project Ga0214543, IMG submission 160094) | Root nodule microbial communities from cowpea collected in UCLA plant growth center, Los Angeles, California, USA - CNSS2 | ecosystem: Host-associated > Plants > Roots > Nodule | place: USA... | reverse complement strand
ATTTTTTTTTTTTTTATTTTTTTTTATTTATTTTTTTTATATATATTTTTATATATATATATATATATATATATATATATATATATATATATATATATATATATATATATATATATATATATATATTGCAAATCATCAAGAATTCAAATTCGGGGGATCTCAAGTTCAGGGGGTAAGGGGAAGTGAATGATAAATTGAAAAATCACTAATATCAGCTAGCTCAGTAATTATTCCTTCTTCCCCTTTGATTTTTTTTGACATATATATGCAATAACAATACAAAAGCATTAAGCAAAATCAAAACTATATTTTCCACCTCATCAACTCCAGGAAATTTCAGTCCCATCAAGGCTGCTTGCTGTGGAGTGCTGGCCAAATAAACAGAAGCCCAGTGCTTACTGCCAAATGTAGCATCAATGCCGCTCCCATCAGAAACTATTTTATTGAACATATCCCAATCACCCTCAGCTTCATTTTTCACTGGCTCCTGGGTTTCATCACAAAGTTTTTTTTGGAGAAAGCCACTAGCACCCTCTTCCAGTAATTTACCATGTCGCCTGAATCAACACCCAAAACCTATAAGAGAACATATTTCATTGTTTCCAGATACAATACCATACAAAAACCATACCTTCTAACAGGTCTGTTTACTTGTAGATGCTTCTCCGCATCAGCAATTGACTCAGCAATTTCTGAAGTTGCAACAGAGCCAACCCAGTGATTCCTCTTTTTCCAAGCTTCAGTGGAGCAAACATTAGGAGCTTCTTTTTCAATCAACTTATAAAGGCTAGGAAGTTCAATTCCAGCCCCATCAAGTTGTTCCTGCACAATATCATATCAATCAATAGAAGAAAAACACATACATTTCAAAAGAGGCAGAATTTACTCCAAGAAAATTCTAACAACCAAACAAAAATATAAGCAACTTGGAATGTTAGAATCTAGCACATTTACAAATGAAACAAAAGTAAGAGAAAAGAAAAGCACACATGCAGGAAAACCAAGGGCAACTTCAAATGCAAGCAACCTAAGGGCAACTTCAATGGGAGCAACTCACATGAGTTGCTTCCCACATTGAAAAAGGTAAAAATGTGGATCTCACGGTGCCACATCATTCTTAAGCAACTCATACTCAATTTTGCTCTAATAGAAGAAATGTGAAGGAACTCCAAGCAACTCATTAATGTCGTATTCTTTTTACTCTCTTTTTGTTATCTGACTATCACTGCTCTCTTTCCCATGTCCCAAGATATTATTTTATTAAGACCAACAGTTGCTTAGTGAAGCATGGTCAAATTCTTTGTTAGATAACTTATAATGTCAACTCATATTCCTCCAGTGGAAAGTTGCTTCAAGCAACTGGCACTTTATGCAAGCATCTTTTGTTGAAGATGTTCTTAATAGGGTGAATGAAAAGTATGTAATAGAGACTGAGGAAGGAAGTGAACCAAAATTGAATACAAGTGATAAGTTAATGGTTCATAGTGGCACAATGTCAAGAGCACAAGTGAAGAGTCATAAAAAGGCAATTATAACCTAATTGCTAATTGCTCATGGCGCCAACTTGAGTTTATGAGAGAAATTGGGAAAGGATTTTTTGTCCTGAATGTGTTTGAGTTTTTTTTCCACACACTATAATGGGCTGCTTTTACTTTAGATCACTACAAAGAACTTCATCAATGCAAAATAATTTACAAGAGAATAATTAAGATCGCCAAGATTATCAATATCAATTGTTTACATAAACTTGTGGAGGTTCCAAAAAATCATAAGAATCTACTTGATTTAAGAAAGGAGTTAAATATGTTTTTAATCTCTCAACTTTTAGTGAAAATTAGAATTAGTTCATCTTTAAAACTTTGGCCCAATTCAGTCTCCTAACTTTAAAAATGCATGAATTTAGTCATTTTAACCAAATTTTGTTAAGTTTATTTGATATTTCAAACGTGTTTCTCAACTAACATTGAAGCAGAAATGTGTCAACCGGTGTAAACAACTCATATACTATCATAAAACGCATTTAAAACGTCAAATAAACTTAACAAAATTTGGCTAAAAGAACTAAATTCATGCATTTCTAAAGATGAAAGACTAAATTAATCCAAAGTTTCAAAGAGGGACTAATTATAATTTTTATTAAAAGTTAAGAGACAAAAAACATATTTAACTACTAAAAAATAATAAAATACCAACAAAAAATAATACTTTAATATTTTAATTTCATAATAAAGCAAAATAGTAAGCTATTCTATCTCAATACAATTGATACATTACACTCAAAATTGAAGTAAGAACACTAAATTATTTAGTTTATTATATTTTAATTTTTACTTTTAGTATCATATATTTTTTTAGTTTATAATTTTTATTTAGTTATTGTAATGTATACTTTACATCGTATACTTTAATTATTTTTATATTTTAATATCATTATATTCTTTTTCTTCTGCAAATTATTATATTATATATTATATATAATACACGGCTAACAAGTAAACAATTCATTTAGTCTTTTTCTTTTTGTTTACCACAAACAAATATATTGAACTCAAATAAGATACCAAGTCATTATGACACAACCCTAATTAAGTAAAGGCCCAATAAATATAAAAAGAGAAAATATATCACATAGACCCTAATTATGACCCGACCCACCACCACTTTCCTACTTTCCATCACCACAAGTGCAGCTTAACCTGACAGAACAACACTGCTTCTTCGTTTCTTATATTAGGTTCCACATGAAATAATTGCAGAAACCACAAAATCCACATTCTGCAATACAATTATGCATAGTCTTGACTGTTGATGGCATGCAACGCAACTGGTTTGCAAGAGTGAGCGTATTTCTACTCCTCATGGCTGCGATTGTATTCCACACTTAAGTATCAATTTGGAGGAGATGACTAAGAACCACAAAATCAACATCCAGAAAAAGATTCAACCAAACTCATAATTGTCACTGAACTCATGAGTTTGCAAGTCCACACAACACAAGCTTACTCAAACAAGTTTGGAGATGAGTAAAGCAGCTTCATGGAAAAAACATTAACTCATGAGTTTATGAATTCGCTTTTGATTTTCATAGTCATAACTGCACTACTCCTTCATATGCATTATATGTGGCTACATATATTTCATGTATTTAGGCTACTTAAAATAAACACTAAAAAAGCTTTTATCCCCTAAAATATTCCTATTTCAACCAGCCTACCTGAATGAACGTTTCAGAAATAAAAGAAGCCTTTTGGGTGATTAAAAAGTGCCACAGAGCTTAATATCCAGTTGGCATACATATAGATACTTCAGGTTTAATAAGACCTAAATCAGGCTTGTAATAGTTAAGGTATAATTTTGTAAGTTGTCATGAATTCAATGCTAGTTAAAAGATACATATATTGGCGATGTACTTAACACCCAATTGTATTTGACCATTTTGAGTTTTTATATGGTGGGAAGAACGTTGACTTTGGAGTTGATCATTATTTTGAATAGGACAATTCAATTTATCTTCTCCATAGGTCGAAGAATACTTTCTTCCAAGGAATTGTACAATCATCTAATGAACAATATAAAGATTTAAGTTCAAATTCTTGGAAAATTCCACTCCATAGAAATGAGTTGTCAATATTCCCACGTGCTTGAAGTTTTAAGATGTTTGATTCACAGGTAGACACACGACATTGGGTTAAAAAGTTTTGCTCATGGATAGTCAGACATGGAATTCAACATGTGGTTTGCTTCCATCTCTTCTTTTCACTCATATAGAGATGTTATTTCCACAATTACAACTTGCATTGCAATTAACCACAGGAAGCAACAAGCCGTTATGGAGATGAATAAATTTCAGCATGTATTATTATGTCAATTAATATCAATTACAAGCCAGAAAAGGTGAGAACAAAATCATAGACTTCTATAAGTAACAAGGTTACAAAATCATACCACACTGCTGAATCATCCAAAATATTGAACTTATTCATACTCCCATTCAAAACATGATATTTTATACTTAAAACTATGAAGCCAAGGTAGTCACTGCCATTTTTAAAACTCTCAAGCACCAGCCCACCCCCAGCTCAAATGAAAGATGAGTAAATGCAAGGTTTAAGTTCACAGTTCGATCTGTCACCAGTGATCTGGGTAATTTCAAATCAAGACATACGTAAATGAAGTTCAGTGTGAACAAATTTATGAGGGTTGTTATTTTACTTTCTAAATATCATAGCAAAAAGAAATATATAGCAAGATCTACATCAATATCAGAGACATCAGACTAGAAAATAATACAGCTGAGAAAATTTTTAAGGTATTGATATTAACAAAATTTGATAACATAACAGCACAAATCGAAAAGCAAATATTACCAAGCAAAATATGTACTGAAAACCAAAGATAAAATCGAACCAGTAAGTGGGCACTTTCGGTTTCAAGGTCATCCAGAACAGCTTCCCATTCTTCTTTAAAAGTAGCCATCTCATCATCAACAGCAGTTTCCAACTACAGACAAGGCACAGAAATCATAAGTAAAAGATACAGAAAGATAAAAACAATCAGGGCAACGAGAAAAACCAACATCATCCCCTTGAAGACTTTGCTTGAGTTCTTGTCTAACTTCACTCTCTACTTTAGAAAGAGACTCCTCTTCAAGAGCTTCTTGCGCCTCTGCAGCCTAAAAAAGATGTTATAACTTCCATTGTTGACATGAAATTGTATGTGTTCGTTCATGTATGATATGATACAGAGTCATCTTATGATACAAGTCGATGGTACTGAAATGTAACAAATCATAGGAATTGCAAAATGTATGATTCTAAAGATTCCATGAATGATAACTATGATGCCAATATAAAAATTGGTTTGAGAGAGGTAACAAGGTGGAATATATAGATTTGCAAGAAATTCTTAAAGTTCGTGACCAAGTACAGGCTCAATTTATTGTCTCAAAACAAAATTACTGTCATCAATTTTTTTCAAAGATTGCACGGGAGAATTGCACCAAACTGTTGCTGAAATTGGTTTGAGAGAGGTAACAAGGTGGAATATATAGATTTGTAGCATAGGTCACCAGATGCTGTTCATGCTCAGTTGCTTAAGAGAGAAATTTGGCACCTCAAGTGAAGGTGAATTGGTGGAGTCAGATCAGAAACAATTGATTAAGCTTCTAATGTTCTGGACGCCATAAATAGTGAGACAAAGAGAATCTGAGAAAGTATTTGAGAAAATAAAGTTGATTTTGTATACACTTAGTGTGTTTGATCTCCCGTTGAGTTCTCCAGAATACAATAATCAGTTAAAAATTATTTTAGGTAAATTTCACGAGTTTAATTTCATGTTGAGAAATTAATAATGGATCGAAAATTTATTCTAAATTGAACCAACTTTATGTAGCGTACGTTGGATAAACCTATTATGTTTTACTACTAACTTGCTTTTATAAAAAAAAAACATAAATCACATCACTTCAAATTCAATTTTAATGAAAATCAAACTCATTCAAAACTAATTTTGAAAACTCTCATCAAAACACACTTGGAGTTTAAAATCTCCTTTACTTAGAGCTTGTTCAGCACGTCACTGACTGACAGTTGCAGCCACTGTTGACCGACATCCTAAGAGAATACTAACTAATTAGGAATATACTATATGACAATGAAACATGTGAGAACTGTATATACTCTACCACAGCCAGAATTGAATCTGATGCAATAAATAGAATGGCCAGAAATTTCTCAGAGTGAGAACTTCGCTGTTTTTTTCTTAGGAGTGAAGAGTTGGAGAAACTGAACTAAAGTAATGTGATAAAAAACAATGTAGGTTCACAGGAAACTATGTCTGCAGGCATGGGATTGCTGGAAATCACACCAGAAACAAGAAACTGTTTCTGATCTAAACCAAAAATCATAAAAATAACCCAAAAAATATATTCACCTTGTACAAAATTGGAAAAAAGGGGGAATATTTCAATGTGACATATTTGTAGAAATGGCCAGCTTTTTTCCATGATATATGCTATGCTATGGCGGTGAAACTCCCACGATGCAAAAATGAAACACTATTGGTACAAAGGAAGCTGTCAGAGGCTCCAATGAACCACTATAGCAGCACTATTATCTAATACAGGTAACCCTGGCAAATTACATGCATGTTGTGGTACTTGTTCCTATATTTAGAATCACTTGGATAGTAATGTCAGCTGACAAAAAAATCAAACTCTAGCCTAACAATCAATGGTTGACTACTCTAATGTTATAATATTTAGTGAAGATAAATAAATGTAATCAACTTAAGATATTTAACATATTTAAAAAGTAAAAGCCCAGTAGATAATTCCAGAGGAGTTATGCTAATTTGATTAATTAGTCATAAATTTGATAATAGAAATATTAGTTTTGTAATTTCCATAAACAATTAAATAAACTAAAAAAGTACAATAAGTAGACAGTTATTAAGAAGTAGTAAATATATTAAAATTAAATTGTAATTAAAAAAACATAAGGTCAAAATACGATTTAGAATGTGGAATAATACCAGATAAGAGATTATGAAAGGCTAAAATAGTATGTGTTAGTGTGTGTGGTGATGTGCGGTACCTATCTAGCACATTGCATGCTTGTGTCCGTATAATTAGAGTACCTTACTCTCAACTTCTAACAATTCAGAAATAAGATCTTGGATTTCCTCTTCTGTTAACGGCTCCTACATGATACACATAAAAATGGAAATAAAGTACACTAAAGTTTATATCAGAAAAGCAAATATAGACAGCTACGGTTTTAAGAGCATAAAAAAACTCATCACTAAGTGAAAGAAAATATCTTCACCACAGACCTCAAGATGCACTCCATCATCTATTTCGGGAACCAAAGATTCCTCGTCATCTGAATCGTCATTGAAAGAATCACTGGAAGCACTCTCAATATCCACCACTTCATCCTCAGTTTTTACCTCCATCTCTAGCAACGGTTACATCGTGAGGACAAACAAACATACAAGACAGCACATTAAATAAGATGAACTGTATATGGAACTTGTAACTGTACAACTTCCTCAGACAAGACAAAGAGGCCACCGAAATTGTGGAGGAAAAGCACAACAGTGGCAAATAACAGAACAACTTACAGCATTCAATTCAAAAATATGTTAAATTAATAATTTAATAATTCCATTTCCAAAGATAATATTTTCTCTTTTTATGATAGTTAGGCCAGATAAATTAACCCAGTTGCTTTTTAATCCATTATTTCAAATACCTAAATCTTTGAAAAGGTGAAGGCAAAAGTCACTGATAACCATCAAATTCACGAGCGACAACTATACCATATGCCTTATTGACACATAGAAAGCCTAATTTCATTTACTGATTTTTATTTACATATACTGAAAACAGAAAAACTATGTTCCCACAAAACTATGCCAGTGCTGGACTACCACCTACAGGAGCTTTCAAATAGAATCTAAACTACATCTGCCCAAGTCATCTATCCCCCAATGCCTACAGCCCCAGAAAAAAAAAATCCAAATTAATAGAAGACGCTTTATGAAAAAATAAAAGAACCAATATTGTTTGGTTAACTGTGTGTTTAGCAACAACATCCAAATCATCTTATTCCTCTAACTTCCTACCATTCGTCATGAATATGGAAAACCATCAAGCGTCATTCAAATTCTAAGATAGGAAGCATAAACGTGAACTCACTATCACGAAAAAGACAGACTGCCACGTTCTAATAAATATCCCCACCCTGATTTCAAGAATTAACGTCAATGTTCTACACTATATCCGAACAATTGACTTGCCGTTACACAAAATCTGCCTCGAAAAAGAAATAAAACCCTGTCAAAATGAGTTAAAGTACCCTCAAGTGTCAAATAAACGGTCAAACCCTAGGGTAATCATAAGATTTTCTCTTTGCAGATGAAGAGGTTACGTACACGTGAAAAAGTTCTGTTCATCTACAATTTCACTCTAATGTCAAACAACAACGGGTCTGCTGTTCGGACTAAATCCTAAACCTAATTAAGTAAAGCAAAAAGTTAACTATGAAACAATCAACAGAACCCTCATTTGTACAATGCAATTTATTTATCAATTGATTAAATACAAATATCCTGAATCACGCTAAAAACAAAGCGTAGTACCTTAATCGTGGAAACAGAGGTAAGCAGGGATGTAGTTGCAACAGATGGCTTCTAGATCTCTACGTTTGCATTGAATATGAGAGAGAGACCGAGAGAAAGGGAATTAGGTAGGAACCTCCTCCAAGAATCAAGATGATTCGATCTTCCTTCAGAATAAGGGCACAGAAATGAAAAGGTTCATATATGAGTCGGGTATAGTGTGTGTTCTTACAAGTTACACTGTTTCGATGTTTGGGGCGAAATTTGAAGAGGCAACGTGACGCGCCGTGAATTGAAAGGAGGGAGAAGGAGAGAAAAGATACAAAAATAAAAAATGGTTCCCTTTTAAAAGCTTTGTGTTTTCTTTACTCGAAATGAAACCAGCAGCGACTCGATCCATTCACAGGTCGTAGATATTTTTTTTTCCCTATTTTTTTCCTATGCTTAAATCTGATTATTGCTGATAAAAAAATACTTATATCTGCTTGTTAATTTTTCTTAACTCTTTTTTTTAGAAATACAAATTTGTAATAAACTTCTTTTTATGAATTTAACGGTTATATTATACATAAATGTTCAGGTACAAATTATAATTAATTAAAATAATCACCGTATATACATCAATAAATGTATTATTTTAGAATTACCCTACAATACTATTCTATTTTTTGAATGAAAAAGAACAGTAAATAAAATAATTAATGTGATGTGAGGGGAAAAACAATAATACTATGAGTTATAAACATGAAGTAATTGTTGAGATCTAGCCCGAAAATTAAAAAAAAAAATTATGTACACAGATAAACTAATAATTTATAAATAGAATTTAATTTTATCTAATTCCATATTCAATCCAAATATTTGTCATGTGCACGTAGATGAGAGACATGACAAAATCTTTGACATTTGAAACATAAATTTAGAAGTTTTATTATGATAGAAGAGAATTGACATGGAAGTCGCTCATCTCCAAACCTGGGCAAATATAAGTCCTAAAGATTCAAACAAGAGGGAGTTTTCTTAATCACCCTTGCAGCAAAAACGGAATTTTCTACTGAGTCAAATGTTTTGGATTAACAGGGACAACAAAAGAACAGGGAAAACACCTACATATTTAATTGCTAACTGATCATTCATTTGGTTTGATGTCGACAGTGTTTAAAAAACTAACTTAAAACTAATAGAAAATTAAAAGTTGTAACTATTTTCTAAATTCTTAGTGTGTGGTAAAACTATTTTAAGTTTTGTACAAATGTAAATGATAAAAAAATACTATGGTAATATGTTGTTTTAATAAAAAATTTGAACTTATTTTTTATTGACAAACATATATTATTGAGTATTTGTAGGGTTTGTTTTTAAATTTAGTTTTAAAATATTGTAATTTTTTATTTATAAATAAAATGTTTTAATTAGGACTTTTTTCATTTTCAGTTGCTTACATTGAAAATTTTATTATTCACCTTATACTAGGGATGACAACGAGGCAGACGATGACAGGTTTCGCTATTCTATATTTATCTTTGTAGAAAAAATTCATCATCATCGTCATATCCAAATTCAATGGGTATCAAACTCTTTTGTCTCATGCACATCCCAACCGAGCAATGGATATAATTTCGTACTCATCCTCGTAACCGTTTTCTTGTACTTCATATTAATTTTAATTATTTTTTATAAAATAATAAATTTGCAAACATTAATGAAACCTAGTTGATAAAATTTAAAAATATTTTTAAAAAAATATAAAAGGAAAACAAAGATTAAAATTAAAATATATATATTAAATATTTGTTTATTTCAATTTTTTAAATTATAGTAATTTTTTTATACACTAATAAAAGTTATAATACATCACTTAACCATGAATATCATTCTAGGTAAGCCCATCGTACCTCATCAATTTGATTTGAAAATTTGAGGAAACTTTTCTCCTATCGTGTTCTAATGATTTTTTAAATTTATTTATTATATATACTTTAGAGATTTGTTTTTTGTTGTCTTGAATTCTTGGTTCTCTTGAAATTTCTCATAAAAAGTTTAGTTAATGTATATGCATTTTTTTTCATCTTTATCACAAATATTCTTCTTTAAAAAAAACATTTTTTTTACTCTTTAGGATAATCTTTCTAATATAAATTTATCACATCTCACCTACTTAGAAAAAGATAAATTTATATTCACAAATCACAATTATCACAATGCAAAACATAACAAAACTCATACCACTTTAATTAGATAAACAACGATATAAAATCAAAACTTAAAAAAAAAATTACCATAGGCACCGAAAAACACAAAAATCCTCCCTAAATTTTATAAGTAAGGGTTATAATAATTTGGGAAAAAGAATAATTAGGGTTCATACCAATTTCATAAAAGAATCCTTAAAATCATAATTAGGTTTATACTAATTTGGATAAACTTAATTTGGAGATGTTTCTCTAAAAAGAATAATGAATTTAACATACATAAGTCATAATAAGATATTAACCTTGACATGTGAGAGATCATGCAATAATGTATACTTCAATATCAATCTATGTGTTTTCCAATCATTATTTCCAATCTATCTCTTTGAAGATGTGTAATATATATATATATATATATATATATATAAATATAAATAAATATATTTTTTTTTTTTTTTCTTTAAACCCTCTAAATCGGTCCAAAATAAGTTAATGACAACAAGCATAATTGATCAAGAAGCACTTATACAACAACCAACATTTAAGTGTTTGTTAATGTCTATCATCCTATTAAGAGACAAATTGTAATGATTATTAGGAGACAAATTCTAATGTTTTTTTTTTTCGTTTTGTTTGGTTCAGGATGTGGAAAATGAAGGATTGATTTTAAATGATATGAAGAGAAAACGAGATGACTTGATCTAATAAAAAGATCGTGCGTTTGAGAAGAAAAAATGTTAAGAACTGTGATTGATTTAATTAAATTAATGAATATTGTATGTTTTATAGTCTAACCTTAAAATTGTGTTTTAAGTTTAGTTTTTTTAAAATAACTTTTTTATTAAAGAATATTAATAGTTTAAAAATATATTTATTAATCGGCAATAATAATTATACAAAATTAAAGGAAAATTCATTCAATATAATTATTTTAAAATCTTTGACATAAAAAAACATCAAAATTCCTATTGAGAATAATGTCAATTGCATGATCACATGCCTGCTAGCATTAGGACATCCTTTGGCATCAAAATTTTTTCTATTTCCTTCATCCATTTGGTCAATTAGATTTAGACTGGTATTGTCATTGAACTTGGTAGGTTGATGCTTCAGAAAGTCTTTCAAACTTCATTCTTGAGATTGAGCATGCAAAGCTTGGGCGGGACCAGCTGACATATGTTCCTCCATCTCCTTGAGAGTCTCCATATGCTACCTTTGGGCGGCCTTAAAAACTAGCCTTGCAATCTCCATATGTTGCATGATCATCTATTGCTGCTTAAGAGATGCCTCTTGACACTGCAGTCATAGTCTCTATTGTCGTAACTATGTCAAACACATCTGGCTGAGGAGGAGGTAGCTGAGGAGCTGCCATAACTCTGCTCACACATGGTAGAAACCATCAGTTTAACTCAAAGAGACTAAAAATCAACTAAAACACATATATGAACACACAACGAGAGTTAAGCAAGCACAATGCCATAAATTTCTAAGGAACGAAGGCTCTAATACCATAAAAATGTGAGATCCCATTTACTAAAACAACTCTAATAAATAAAACATCACATAATTACAATATAAAATAGAGCAATGACATAAAGTATATAACAATCAACCATTACAGTTATCCAAAAATACACTGAAGAGAAAATACCAAGGGCGTAGATGAATGCCATAAACATGTCTTAAAATGTAAAATAGGTTAGCAAAAGAATGCTCACAGAGCAAGGAATTACAAAGAAAAACAATTCCAAAAGGTGCTAAAAAAAGCGATAACAAATAAGCCTAGTTTAAAGCAGCATCTCCACCATCCACACAATCACTATGAGTCTTCACATTTGCTCACAACAACATTGGTGATCATTGTAAAAAGGAAAACACCATAAGAAAACATAACACAAACAACAAAATGGTAAGCTAGAGAAAAATAATTTTAACATATAAGTAAGCAAGCAAATTATTAAACACAAATAACATGTGATAACAAACTATGACATACCCTCTAACTCAATTATCCGGATACATGTAATGAAATCGAATTCACTGGTTGTTTGCACTTGTGGTGGCCTCCAACTCAATTATCCGGATACATGTAATGAAATTGAATTCACTGGTTCTATAGAGCCATTACTAATAGATTTCATCATACCACGCACAATGTTAATGCATGATCATTTAAGGCCATTATCCTGCCAAAGACTAAAACCTCCTACTACTTTCACCAAATAAATCAATCTACTCTAAGTGAGTCTAACTGATTCATTAGAATGTCAGGATCCAACCTTACTTGAATCCTTAAGTCATCACACACATTACTTTCTTGTAAAAAAGGGTTTCTCCATGAAATTCCCACATACAATCCACATGTTATCTCAAAACATTGTCATCTCATGCCAAACACATGAAATACAATCTCAAATGCCTAAATCATACATGCACAACCTCATACATCATACTCAAGGAATCAAACAGCTAGTCAGAGAAGAGAACAAACAATAAAGCACATCCTTCTACCAGTCTCGCTTAAGCTAAAAGTCTTCACTTAAGCAACAAAAGTTCTTTCACTTAAAGCTAGGCATTCTTGTCTGGACGAGTTCGAACAGTGGACACTGTGAGGTTCTGCGAGTTCTCACTTAAGCAAGCTTTCCATACTTTGACAGATGCTAACCCAACAAACAAACCCCCAACAGAAGGGTGCTACAACTCCATAAACAACTACAAAGCTAAAAAACACAAGGGCACAAGAAAGAAGAGTGAAACTTCATACAAGAATCAAAGTAGAACCATAACTCCAAAGAGAAGGAAGATGAAGGTTTGAAGCTAGACTTACATAGAGCTTAAAGACGTTTTATAAGCTCAAAGGGGGATTCCACAAAGGGTCTAGTTCAGCTTCTATTTCAAAGGAAGAATAGATGAGTGAACTCTTTTAAGTGGATGAAAGGAGAGTGAAAGGAAAACTGAAGAGTTATTTTTTCTGAAAATAAATATGTGGGTTGACTTGGACCTTTTTATTAGGGTTAGGTATGTTTTTAGTTCCCGAACTTTAACTAAAATTGGAATTTGTTTCTGTCTGAAACTTCGATACATTTTGGTTCCTAAATTTTAGAAATGAATGAATATAATCCTTTTAACCCAATTATGTTAACTTTGTTTGACACATCAAACGTTTTTCATATTAATATTGGAGTTTTTTACACTGTTTGACACATTATTGGTTCAATATCTACGTAACCCTTCTTATTAAAATTGAGCCCAAAGTCAAGAATTAAAAGTGAGCCTTACACATAATGGAATAGACACTTATAAATATTTAAATTACGAATTACAACACTAAATAAGTAAAGAGATGTTTAACTCATCCTACAACTAAAATTTCATACGAGTGTTTTGCAATTGCATACAATTTCATTTTATTAATGATAATAAATTATTAAGAGGAATTACTTTGCCGACCTGTGTATTTCACTGGCATGTATTATTGAAGGTAGAAATGTAATTACAAACAATCCACACAAGTCCTTGATCTTCTCCGTATCTTAAACACAACTTTGTCACTTGAAATTTTCCATACAAATCATCCATATCAAACACATAATTTTCACAATTCAACTCAAGTCCATCATTCTAAATGATAAATTACTCCAAATCAAAATTTGTACGCGCTAGCTAGTATTCGTTTTATTTTTGCCCAATAGCTACATATTTTTGTCGTAACTTAAGCCTCCGAACAGAAGAAATATTGGCTAAAACCCAATAACCCATTCATCAACCCCCTTTGCTGTTCCTGCAGTTCTGCAAGGATAGCGCATTCTCACTTCAATGTCTATATCCTCCTCCCTCACTCCTCTTCTTTAAACTCAACCACATTCATGGACTCCATTATCGCTTCTTCGCCACTTCAATTTCCTCACCGTCCTCTCTTCACTTCCATTCGCCCCATCCCTATCCGAACTCTTATCTCCAATTCCCGCAGAACACCACGAACCCCACTCTCACTCGTTCCCATCGCTTTTACTCCACCAATCACTTCCGCCTCCAAGTCAACCACACTCGCGCCCTCTCCGAGCGACGACGTTTTCTTGAAACAACTTGTTCGCGCGCTCTTCTGCTTCGCCGTTGGTTTCTCCGCCCTCGGCGCATTCCGCACTCCTCCTCCCGCACTTGCAATTGCAGTTCCGTGGAATGTATTCGGAACGAGAGGCGCCGAGAAAGAGAAAGCGAAGAGTCACAAGTACTCGGACTGTACCGATAAGTTGTTGGAGACGGTGTCGCTTTTGTTGGGAGCCGTAGATGAAGCTAGGAAGGGGAATGGTGACGTGAGCGAGGTGGAGGCGGCGTTGAAGGCCGTGAAATCGAAGAAGCAAGAGATGAAAAAAGCTATTGACAGGAAGCTCTACCCGGCGTTGAGGAAGCTGAGGAATGAAAAGAAGGCGTTGTGGAAACGGTCCGGGGAGATTCTCGGCGATATATTGAAGGCAACGGCGGAGTACGATAGATTGAAGACGAAGGCAGTGGCAAATGAGAAGGAGAAGGCAAGGATGATGGAGTTGGAGGAGATTGTGCGGAAGATGGAGAATGAGTACAATGAGGGGTGGGAGAGAGTTGGGGAAATCGAGGACCAGATTTCGAGGGAGGAGACGGTGGCGTTGAGTTATGGGGCGAGGGAAATCAATTTCATAGAGAAGGAGTGTGAACAGCTAGTGGAGAGGTTCAAACAGGAAATTAGGCGCAAGGACTTCGAAAGGTCACATCTCTTGATAACTTGAATGAATGCGTTTTGTGTTGTGATGTTTTTGTACGTGTATTCGTTAATTCTGAGAGCGATTTTATGTTCTGGTTTTGTCTTCATTGTAAGATGAACGAGGGGATCAAGGTAAGATGCGGGTGAGGTTTTTTGTGTTACTTGTGCAAGGATGGATATTAGAATTTTCAGGGTGCAACTTCTGTACGTTTGAAGATTTTAGGTTGTTTGCCGCCTCTTCATGCTCCCGCTACTACAACTGACATTATTATTATTATTATTATCATTATTGTTTCTTTTCTATAGTTGGTTTTACTTTGCTGATGGACTCAATAGAAGAGGGGATGCCGATAAATTTTGACAATGATGGGATTTTATCTCTTGAAATTCTGTTTGAATTGGTAATTCTGCTTATAAAGCATATAACAATGTTATCAGCTTAATCTATTCTATTGTGCTGGAATTAGTTGTCAATTTTGGATGGAACAACTTTATTGGTTGCATAATGTTCTGGTTGAGTTACAAAGTATTATCAATTATTGTAATTATTTCAATAAAGATATCGTACGATTACGAAAGGCTTTTATTAATTCTTTTTATTATTTACAGGGTGTTAGAATTGTATATAATGTACTCCCTTGTACTGGTTTAGTATCAATTAAATTGAATCATTTTTCTTCTTCTTAGTGATCAAGTATTATCAATTTAGTATCAAAGCTCCCTATTTTGGGGCTATGCTTCTCCTTAACCCTAGGCGTCTTAGTTGTCTGAACAAGTTGCTTGTCATTGTTTTTCCATCACTGTTGCCACTTTTGCCGCCATAGTGTTATATGTTATGGCCAATGACTGTACCAAGAGGTTCATCTTCCCCTAATTGGCTTGTTCCTGAGCTGCATAGTTGGAGGACGTCCCATGCCCAGTCACGCACATCCTTTTCCTGTGCATGCTAGTTTCACGTGCCACTATTTGATGGTGCGTGAGGGCACATTCAACTGCTGTTCTTGCCCTTCTTTATGTTGTCAAAGTTACCTTGGGATGGTGGTTTCTGATCTGCCTCTGATTAGTCTATTTGACTTGATTTGAGTGCCTCGTCTTTGTTCATGCTATTGATTACGCCACAATTGACACCATTGTTCTCGTGGCTGTTACTTTTCATTTTCTTGTGAGTTGTTCTTTCTTTTTAGGCTCCTGATTTATTAGGTTCCTGTTTTTTCTTTTATATATATATATATATACACACATACACATGTATGCGTGTGTGTGTGTATGTATTAATCTTCTGGCATGACAATTAGTTCATCCTTTAAAAGTAATGTTGATCTTCTGCATCTACTTGAAGATAATCATCTCAATGGACTACCTCTAATGGCCGTCTTCATTAGGAGCACATTGAAGGGTATGGGGATGCTTAATCGTATCGAAGGAGAGGTCATATCCTAGAATAATCATTATTTTCCAACTTGAGACAATGATGACTAATGCATCATAACATGGCAATAGGGTTCCATGCCCACAAAGATTAGTCCAAACTACATGTTCTACATTTGTGCCGGAGACATTTGGGATAAGCTTTTAGATACTTACTCTATGAGGCAAGATATCTATACTTGTTATGACTTAGATGGTCAAATCTTCAATGTGAAACAAGGTGCTCTCTTTATTGCAAACTATTATAGAATCTTGAAGGGGTTATGGATAAAATTGGAATAGTATCAAAATTTGAAACTTTAAATATGTTTGTACTTTGGCTTAGTTTGTTGAATGTTCTCATATTTTTAAGTTCTTGTTAGGATTGAATCTCGAATATGACCTTGTTAGGACAAAGATTCTTGGCAAGGAAGGACATTGTTTAGGTGATGAGACTTGGAGAATTGTCATGACTAATGAACTGCTCGGTTAAGGAATTGCCTTGCTTTATGGGAAGGCTTCCAAACCTAGGACCTAAATCCCTAGGAATGTGAAGCTGAACACAAGAGGCAAGGAGGACGGTTGATGCTCTCATTGGAAGAAATCTTGGCATGTCAAGGAGACTTCCTTCAAGCTACATGGAAAATAGAAGGTTCTCATTCATCATTGAAGGGCAAGTCACTGATGAAGGCAATTTCTAATTTTGAAGGTTCTAGAAAGACTTCTTTCTCTTTGTTAGTTGAAGGAGTGCCTTCCCTTCAAGCTAAAATTGAATAACTGAAGAATGATGTATTATCTCAAAGAGCCGAGCCCTCTTTCATACTTGCTCTCTAATCATGCTAGTAATAATTCCAATTTTTCTTTTAATGTTTAAAAAACTGTATTTGAGCACTCTTAAATTGTCGAATTTGGTGTTAATAGCCATATGACTCTTTATTTTCCTATCTTCATGTTTCTCTTTTTTGGTAACTACACTACTATTGCTAATTGATTTCATGTCCCAATACCTAGACATGACACTGTGTCTCATCTACCATCTCTTACCCTTAATATATCCTTCATGTTCCAAAGCTTTTTGATAGCCTTCTTTCTATTGACGAACTCACTCATCATCTAAACTATCAAGTAACATTCTTTCCTTCATTGTGTTTATTTTTGTGATCATGCTTGAGGGATGATTGAAAGGAACTAGGAAGGTTATATTATCTCCAAGGCTTGGGAACTAATGTCAGGAAGAAGGGACTTTCTCCTGTATTTAGTGTTGTGCTACATCTTACTCTTTCGAATTTGTTTTCTACATCATCATCCTGGACATCTGTCATTTCATGTCACTAAAAATGATATAACTTTGACCATCCTTTAAGTTGAAAAGTTTATACCTATGTGGATGTTGCTTTTCAAGAAACAAAATCTTTTGACATGCATGCTGAGCTTTAGTGAAAGAATTCTATATAGGGATGGGCAAAAAATCAATTTTTCTTGATCCGATTCAGTTTTGCTCTGATCCAATCCATTTAAGATCCATTTTATTAAAAATCCAATCCTTTTAAAATCCATTTTATTGGATCTAGATTTCAATTTGATTTACATTTTATGTATTTTATGGATTGGATATCCATTCTCTCAATCCAGATTTTCAAATATGGATAATCCAAAAAATCCAATCATAATTTTCAATCTAAATTTTTAGTTGGGTTATGCTGTAGGTTAGGATGAAGGTCAAGATGGATTAGTTCAAATTTGGCCGTATTCCCCGGAATTCAGTTTAGTCGACCCCAGTCAAAATTTGGCCAGTAGGCCCTGAACCAATTTTGGCTGAAATCGGCCGATTCAACCCCGACCCAAATTTGAATGCATTGGGCTGAGTCTGCCTCGAACGAAATTTGGTCATATTAGGCTGAGTCGGCCGTGACCAAAATTTGGTCATATTCAACCTAGTTGGCTATCGCTGAAATTCAGTCGATTTTAATAAAGTCAGCTTTGACAGAAATTGTGGTGTCGGCCTTGGCCCAAATTTGACAGTATTCGGTCGGGTCGGCCCTGGACAAAATTTGGTCATTTTGACCAAGCCGGTCGCGACCAAAATTTGGCAGTATTCAGCCGAGTCGGCCGCAACCAAAATTCAGCTGAATCAGTTGAGTTGGTCTTACTCAAAATTTGACTGAGTCGGCCGTAGCCCGAATTTCGCCGTATTTGGCCGAGTCAGCAATGACCAATTATTTTGATCTAAAATGAATGTGGATTGGATCATTCCAAATCCAATCCATGATCACCCTTACATATAAGCTTAGTTGTTTGAGCCACTTGAGTTTTCATTGTGCAAAAATCTTATCATATTGATACTACACTTGTACACCTCACAAAGATGCTTCTATTAAGGACAAATGTGTTCCTCCCTCAGAATGAACGCCAAGTATTAGTGGTTGTGGGAGTCTCTTCTATGCTTATTACGAGAGGAAACAAAAGGAATCTAACTTGATCCAAGTATAACTCCAATGGTCTAATGTTGAAGGTAAGTGTTCATAGCCTTTAGAAAATTCCTTGAATAATAACTTTGAGCCTAACCTTGATAGCTTATTGCCTTGAGGAAAGGAAAATGGATTTGTACCACATTTTCTATTTTTCTATTTGTGTCCATAGGTACCTTTGTGGGCAACACTCTAATTTGCTCTTTGCTATAAACGCAATTGGAGTTCACACATCAATGCAAGAGGCGTTGAAGGTTGAGAATTGGGTTCAAGCCATGAGTGAACAAATGGACATGTAAAAAATAATCAGACTTGGGAGATTGCTGACGGGTCACATGATAAAAATGGTGTAGGATGCAGGTGAATCTACATCATGAAGTATCAATCTAATGGCACACTTGATTGTTGCAAAGTTAGGTTAGTTACATAAGGATATACTGGACCTACGACATGGATAATGAGGATATATTTGATTCTCCTTTTATTAGCTACACATTTTGGTTGGGAGCTGCAACATTATGAATTATAGAAAATGTATTTTTGCACGAGCATCTAGAGGAGGAAGTCTACATGGAGATTCCACCTAGTTTTAAGTCTATTGGAGAGAGGAATAAAGTGTGCATGTTGAAGAAAACCTTGTACGGACTCAAACAATCACCCCATGCTTGATTTGGGAGACTTAGTCTATGATTTCCTTGGGATACTAACAAAGCAAAGGTTACCTTCCACTGTTTATCAAACATTTCTTAACAGGGGAACTTACTCTTCTATTGGTTTATGTAGGTGACGTGATTGTTGCAAGGATGATGGACATGAAAAATTGATCTTGAAAGAAAAGTTTGGTATCCAGTTTGAGATGAAAGATCTAAAAATATTGAAGTACTTACTTGAGATAGAAGTTACCTACTCAAAAAGGGACATCTTTATCTCCTATAGGAAATATGATCAGACCCTAGGGAAATCAGTAAGATTGATTGTGAGCCATCAGAGCTCCTATACAACAAAACCATATACTTTTAGGGAAGCTTGTTTACTTAGTCTACACTAGGCTTTACATAGCTTATGTTGTGCGTGTGGTCAAGCAATTCGTGCATGATCCAAGAGAGGATTTACTGACTTTGAGTTGAATATTTCAATATTTGAAGACTTGTTTGAGAAGGACGGGAAATTAACTCTGGAAATGTAAATTGAAGCTGGCTATGCTGAGTTTGTCACTGGTAGGAGATGCATCTCAAGGTATACCATGTTCTTGGGTGGAAACTTGATGACTTGGAGAATCAAAAAACATGTAGTTGCGAGGTCCACTATGGAGGTTGAATTTGGAGCTACGACTCGAGGGGTGTGCGAATTGTTGTGGTTGAAAATTGTTTTGAATGACCTTAAAGTGAAATGTGAAGAAGCTATGACTCTTTTGTGATAATAAATCAACTATTAGTATTTCTCACAATCTTAGTTAACATGATTGGACTAAGCACATAGAGATAGACTAACTTTTTATAAAAGAAAAACTAGATAATTATCTCATATGATCGGCTCAAGTTGGAGTGTTAACCAGGTTAAGATTGCAACTTGTATAGTGATGCAATAACATTCTTTACTTCTTATTTAAGAAAGGATAATGATTCCTGATAATTAATAAACAAGTCGAATCCAGAATCCAATTGACATATTTGTTTACAAAAAGGCTTCTTACAAAATGGTTTCATGATGTTATATGCAATCTTGAAGGATAAATATTCATTGACTTGCTTGAGGGGGAATGTTGAGTTATGAGAGATATTATCAATTACTGTAGTTATTAATTACTATAAGGATAGAAAGAGTTTATATTAATTACTGTTATTATAGGGTTGTTGATTTTTATATAATACACTTTCTTGTACTGGTTTAATATCAATGCAATTGAATAAATTTTCTTCTTCTCATTGTTAAAGTTTTATCAATTGTCTGTCATGTGAGTTAGTTTTAGCATAATACCATTGAATTTGTATGTCATTATGCAAACATCTTGTCATGTGGTTGCAGTTTGCCTACTGGCCCAGTTACCAGGCTCTCAAAATCTGTCATTCAAAAAGATTTGGAAACTGTACATAGAAAACATGCTGAACAAATAATTCTTCCTAGCATTTTGGATGTTGAAGATCTTGGGCCATTCTTTCATCAAGAGTCTATTAATTTTGCGCAGCGTTTGAAAAGAGTTCTTAAAGATTCGAGGGAGAAGCAAAGGAATTTAGAGGCTCAGATAAGAAAAAAAATGAAGAAGTTCGGCAAGGAAAAGCGTAATATTATTTACTCACCACACGAAGACGTGCTCAAGGGCTTTCCTGAAGTTGAGTTAAAGTGGATGTTTGGAAATAAGGAGGTTGTGCTTCCCAAAGCTGTTGGTCTCCATCTATACCATGGTTGGAAGAAATGGCGTGAAGAAGCTAAGGCAAATTTAAAACAGAGTTTGATAAAAGATGCTGAATTTGGCAGACAATATGTGGCCGAAAGACAGGTTCGGAGCTCCCATTTCACTTTTTCATTGTATTTCTTTATTGTTGCAATAAAATACCAAATAAAGTGATGTTTGTTATTATTGGACACAGAGTTACAGAAACTATAGCAAAAATTATGTCCCATGGTTGAGAAACTCCTACAAAAGTTCACCCTTTCCAAACTACACTGCCTTGTGATCCTACTCACCATATATTAGGATACATAACTGCTACATAATTACACTGCATTAGACAAAACTGCTGGATAACTGTCTGGCAGAGTTAAATGTAGCTATTACACTACCATCCTGCATAACTAAAGCCATAACTGTCCTAAAGAACAACCACACGATCTGATTTCTACATCCTATGCCTCCTCATAGAGTGTACCTTCCATATAGATGGATTATTAGACTCTGTAATCCCATCAATATGTGTATTATGCATGCTTGCCAATTTCAGTTTTTTATCTGGTAACTTAGATAGTAAAATGGACCTATCATGATGGCATACATTATTTTAGGATAGCAACATGTGAAAGTTCACTCCAAATGTCAATAATACTAAGGGTTAATTGTTTTTGTATCTTCTTTGAATTATTCACTGGAATTGTAGAAACAGACGTGTATCATAAATACCAATGTTTCTAAAATCAGACAAGTTATTGAACGAGTCAAGGCACAATCATGGTTCAATGGTTCAACCTAGGTAGAAATGGAGTTGGATAAATATTAATGAAATTATTATCATAGTGAAATAATATACACAGTAAGATTAGAAAATATAGCATCATAATGATGCTAAAAGCTAAAATAAAACATAAATTTATAGGTTCCCAACAATTAAAAAATATTTAAAAATTAAAATAAATATAATCGTGCTTAAATTACAATTTGAATAGTATTCATGAATATTTATTGATAAAACTATGTTATATGTAGAATAAAAAGAAAAGGACCAATATTTTAGGTTTTTTTTTTCTTTTTAAGTTAAAATAATTTATTATGAAATAATTTTAAGTGAATTGCTTTAAACTCGTTTTCAAAACTCAGATAAATACTTCTAATTCAATTGAATGGGATTGAACATCTCAAATTGAGACGCGAACTATAAAAATTTGTAATGTGGGAGACCACTATCACTAAAAGAATTGATGACAAAACAAGGGGGCACTCCATCCCACCAAGTAAAAACTAAAGTTCTGGGACCATAAGCAGTTAACTTGTTAAGAAGTGGAATTTAAGTCTAACTCAACCTCACAAATTGGTTCGTAGATGAGGTTTGCATCCACTTATATACTGTAAATTGGACTTATCTTTAGTCGATGTGAGTCTTCTAACATAACCTATTTGCACACCTATTTCTCTCTCTAAAAATGTGTGAAAATCTAAACTTCCCACCCTTAATAGACTTCAAAACATTATTCCGTCTATTCATTAATTTCCAATTAACTAATGAACTATTAGACAAAGCTTTCATAGTAATCAATGAATCCTTCTGCATCCAAAGAACTCTCCAACCTTTTTGAATTACAATATCAATAGCTTGAATAATACCCATCAAAAGCTTAATTTGATAGTATAAATTTCGCAAAACAACCCACGTTCTCACCTTTTGAATTTGTAAAATTTCACATGGTGCTTTCTTGCCATTACTAGTTTAAGCTCCATATGTATTACATTTGATCCAACCTGCATCTAGAGGAGACCGTTATCTACTTTCCTTGACATGCAAGTAATAGCAAAAGCCTTAAGAATTTTAAACTCAACTATGTTAGATTTCAAATTACCTGCTGCTATTGATCCAGAAGGATTTACAGCAGTGCAATATTTATTCTTAATATGTTGGTACTGTATTTGAAGCCCCTCAAATTTATTCTTGTTAGTGCTATTTTAAATTTCTGACGCTGTATGAGTAACAACAAATAGCATCATTGCTACCACCAAATTACTCGAATTCCTATTGGGTTGTATAATTGTCTTAATTGTTGAAGTGTCCAGCTGCTGATCCGTGATACTTTTTGAAGCTAAGTCCATAATCTAATTGCAAAAGGGCAAGCTAAAAGAATGAATGATTTGCAGTTTGAAGATCAACTTGTTTAATAATTATCTTCTATGTTGCAGTGGTTCTTTTCATGTGACTTTTTCTCTAGTCATATCAACATAGTAACATAAAGCAGAAGTGTGTATTTTTGTGAGGTGTTATTGATGGATACGTTATTGTTCATGTAATTTTGTGCAAGATGTTGGATTTGAACTTTTTGTTGGCCTTTTGTTATTAGGCATTAAGTGGGAAAACGCTTGATTGTCATCCGGCATTAACTAGTTCCTAGTTCCTACTTCCTACTTCTCCATTGCAGGAACGGATTCTTTTGGACCGTGACAGAGTAGTTTCAAGGACTTGGTATAATGAAGAGAAGAAAAGATGGGAGATGGATCCTGTGGCTGTTCCTTATGCTGTCTCAAAAAGGCTAATAGAGTATGTTCGCATTAGGCATGATTGGGGTGCCATGTATATCGTATTAAAGGGGGAGGACAAACAATTTTATGTAGACATAAGGGTAATTATTGTATATATTCTATTTCTTATTGTTATGTTTTTTTGGCTTTATTTCTTGTATGGTGATTATTAAATATGCTTTCTTTTTTCAGGAATTTGAAATGGTTTTTGAAGATTTGGGGGGATTTGATGGGCTGTATATGAAAATGCTTGCATGTGGTATTCCAACAGCGGTTCATCTCATGTGGATTCCTTTCTCTGAATTGAATATCCGCCAACAGCTTCTCTTGATATTAAGAGTGTGTAATGGGATTGTTAGTGGCTTGTGGAATTCTAGAGTTGTCACACAAGCGAAAAATTGGACCTTTACCCAAATTAAGGATACCACTGATGACATAATGGTGCTGATGGTGTTTCCTATTGTAGAATTTTTAGTCCCATACCCGGTATTGTTGAACTCAGTGCTTGTCGTTTGCAATTGAGGTTATCAGTTTTAACTAATAAATTTAAGCCTTTGTTGTCATTATGTTACAGGTGAGGATACAATTGGGAATGGCTTGGCCGGAGGAAATATACCAGACAGTTGACACCACATGGTACTTGAAATGGCAATCAGAGGCAGAATCAAATTTTAAATCCAGACAACCAGCAGTCGAGGATGGAGAAAGTTCATGGTCTTTTAAGTTTTTGGTCAGAGCTGCTATATATGGTTTTGTTTTGTTTCATGTGGTCAAATTTATGAGGAGAAAACTTCCTAGACTTCTTGGGTTTGGGCCTTTGCGAAGAAACCCAAATCGGCGGAAGTTGCGGCGAGTGGTATAAGTTTGTTCTTGCATCTTGTGTATGCTATAGATTTGTGCATAATTTTCTGATGGTTATCTTATCACTGTTTGGAGAATCCCCAAAACCCTGCTCCTAGTTTATGTGTCTATCACTAATTCCAAGTTTATGCTGTAATGTGGATTCATATTATGTTGCACTAATATTATACTCTATTGAAACCGATCACTTTCTGTGGAAAATGAAAGTCTTAAAAAGTACTGCAGAAGCCACTATCATTTTGGAGTCTGTTTCAATTTTGCTGAGTGGACTGATAAAAAAATTATTTACTAGGTATTCAAGTGATCTATCCCTCTCCCAAAAGTTTATTTCCCAATTGCTCTCCACTTTTCACACATCTTCCCAAACTTATATCCCCCCATGCAGTCCAGAGCAGAATGAATATTTCCTTCCAGTCCCTCTCTAACTTTGCCATTTGGTAAAGTTAGTCACAGAACCCGCTGCTATCATTCATGCCATACATGGTCATTCCTCTTTTTCTTATTCTTTCTCATGTACACACAATAAAGAATCATAGGTTCTTCACATGTCAGGAAAAAAGCTCTTTTGTTATCTATTGTACAACTTTATAAAATCTGATCTTTGTTGCATCTCATTCTATAGGGTCCTCGTGGGGTGTGGTTTTTACCCCTTTTGTATTTTTTCTCAGAACACGAATACACACATACACACACACCAAGTGATTTTGATCTAGGTTACCTTTATCTATTCAATTATAGTTTCAGAAGGTAAAATTAGACTTAGTTGTTCGCACTTTAATTCAAATGAACTCTTGTGCGACGGGGCATGTTACAGCTTAAGCTTTTTGGAGAGTTGGTTCTTTAGAAATTTCATTTTAGTAAGGTTCTAATGTGGAAAACATGTGGTTGTTAGATCATCAAATATGGTAATAATTTTTCTTGTTCTAGACACACCTAAAAAATAAAAACTGGGTGGGCCAAAGGCAGTATAGTTTGTAGTTGTCAGTTTCATTAATGTACATGTATTAGATGGAATGAGGACCAGTACACAAATTTATGTTACCATGGTGCAAGGTTTAACTAAGTATTATTTCTCTGTTTTTGGCTGTCTTGCAGAAGTATTACATTGGTCAAAAATTGAAAAAAATCAAGCAGAGGAGGAAGGATGGCTTTGATCCCATAAAGACCGCATTTGAACAGATGAAGGTTAAAACTTGACAACTTTTTATTCTCTGATTTATTACTGGATAATACTCTCATCAAGGAAACAACTGAAACTTATAGCTGTTATGCAGAGAGTGAAGAAACCGCCAATACCATTGAAGAACTTTGCTAGCGTCGAGTCTATGAAAGAGGAAATCAATGAAGTTGTGGCATTTTTGCAGAATCCAAGGGCATTCCAAGAGATGGGTGCACAGGCGCCTCGGGTATGATATTACATGAAGATTCTTTTTTCTCATTCTATCTATTCTTGCAAAATTGGGAGGTGATAACTGTAACATCCTCACATCCCAATTTTACCAGCTTAAAAAAAAAAAAACTAATAAAATAGGATTGTTTCACTATAGTAGTCAAAATAGAAGATCCAATGTATAAAATATATTAATACAGTCCTAGAATAGATAGGACTATAAAAGTATAACGTTTATACAAACCAACTCTAAAAGACCAATTCTAATTCTAAGCACAGACTACTCACTTACAACAACTCCCACTGAAACCTTTTATCAACTTAAAAGATGACTCTTCAACCTCTAAAGGTGTCTTTGACACTGCAACCACATCTGCTCCCACCGAGTAGGTGATCATCGCAAAAGAAAGACAAACAACACAAAAACACAAAAGAAGGGTAAGCCAATGTAAACAAGGAAATATTCATATGAAAACTTAACTCACTTTACCAACATAACACACATAGGCATACATATAAACAAAGATACAATTGACACTAAACTCAATTATTTGGATACAAGCAAGTAACATCGAATCTCTTGGTGGCTTGCACCTGTGTGTGGTTCCCAAACTCTGCAAAGTTTGGCCTCAAGAGGTTATCAACCAACCAACCACAAGGTAAATCCCCTTCACGCCTAGGACTTGATCAAGTCCAGTGACTAGGACCTCCTGCTACTCCTCACGACATAATTCATTCTACTCTATTTGAGTATTAATGATTATTAGAGCGTTAGGATACCAACCAATACCAAGTCCTTATGTCATTGCGTACACTAAAATACCACCATATAGAACTTCTCCTTGAAATTCCTTAAACATCATAAATTTGCATGCTCACAAAATTTCATACCAATTAACATCTTATATACCCACAATAATTTTTTTATCTCAATTCATAGCAATAAGGACTATAGAATCCAATTCAAGTATACATAGAACATCCAAATAACCAAAACAGCAAAAACAAACAGAGTAATTGGCACTATACATGAAATACATGCAAACGGTGAAAACCATTTCTCTAACCACAAACATCAAAAGAAAGATCCCACCAGTCAAAATGAGTGCCTAGAATCAGCTGTCAAAATTTCAGCTTAATCCAACGGTTAACGAAGTGGGAATCTTCATTTTACCAATAAGACGCAGTGCTGAAAACAGAGTAGCGCTTAGTGCCAGAATGTAGCGTCCAACGCTGATCGGCTCATCAAAAGCCAGCGCTCAGCGCTGCCATGGTGAGGCTTAGCGCTGTATTAGATATCAACAATCACAAATTAAGGCTTTTTTGATCAATCTGGACCTGTTTCAATACTCAAATTGGTACTTCTACTATAGGCAGTGGTCAAAAAGAGTTTTAAATTATAGTAGGTAGCACCAATTAGATCCATGATCCAACAACTCCATCTTTTTCAAATACCTCCAATTCAAACAATACAATCAATTTCAATTCAATCATTTAAAAGATCAACTTACCACAATCACAAACATCAATAATTTATCATAGCATATAAGATATTTCACTATCATACAAGATATGACTTACTCACTCTAAAAGCTATTAGTTTCCCTTACCTGACAAAGCGACTCTGTAGACCCAAACCACTCAAAAAAAAACAAAACGCATCTAACTCCACATGATGCTCTATCTACACATATAAACATCACAAAAACGATCAGGACCTACCATTATGATTACTGATCAAGAAAGACTCATACTGATGATTAAAATGATGCATGCAAGCGGAAGATGATTCACATGTGACAAAAAACATAATTAGACCAAAAAGAGGGCGGAAAACTCAACATACACGAGCGAAGATACTGATCGGTCCAACTTGAAGAGCTCGCCGAGAGGTCCAATCCTACAGTCTCGGTTCTTCAATCAGACGACCACAGAGACAGAACTCCTAGAGAGAAGTAAGCGAACTTTAGAAAAGTAGTTTCTAAAGAGATGGTGTGTTTTAAAATAATGAAACTCTTATAACAATTCTATTTATACTAAAACCTTTTAATATTAAAATAATCGAGCCTCACTATTTTTAAACCACTATCACTTCTACAATGCCATTTTCTAGGGTTTCACAATAACTTTCTTTATCAATTTTTAAGTTCTTCCCGCTCCCTTGTAAATTGATGCAAAAAATAACTTGTTTTGAATAAAAGCAACCTTGAAATTACTTAAACCGGCTTAAGTTAAGCTTATTTATTTAGTTCAGTTAATGGTGAGAAAGACAAGCTATGAGATTTAAATAAATAACTGAATCATTAAGTACTCTTATTGATAATGAAGAAGATATACAATAATTTAAGTGGTTGTCAATGATTGACCTACTTCAATGTCGAGGAAGTACTTGAGTGGTTAAAGTCTGTAGTTTGAAATTGACTTTTGAGATTAGGCTTGAGCTCAAGGATCCCACAATATCATCAACATATATATGGAATCTTATATGTTCTAAATGTATTGTGTGTCTAATGCAGACCACACAATATGTATGTATACTATTGAATAAAATCAATTGTAATAAAGACACCTAATAATTAGGAATCCATCATACTAATTTTCGAGATTATGTAATGGTTGAATTCTTAGAAATCTGTAACAGTTGATTATATTCTAACACCCTCCCTCAAGCTGGAGCATATATGTCATATGCACAAAACTTGTTACAGATATACTCAATCCGAGGGCCTCTAAGAGACTTGGTGAATATGTCAGCCAATTGATTGCTAGAGTTGACAAAATCAATATTGATTTCTCCAGAGACCACCTTTTCTCTAATAAAGTGAGAATAAATTTCAATGTGTTTGGTTCTTTCATGGAAGATAAGATTTGATGCAGTGTGAAGTGCAGTTTGATTGTCATAAATAAGCTTTGTTTCATGGATGTCCACTATTTTCAGTTGTATTAGTAGTTGCCTGAGCCACGTAAGCTCACAAGTGGCTGCTGCCATAACATTATTTTCTGCTTCTGCACTAGATCTGACAACTATATTTTGGTTTTTGATTCTTCATGAGATAAGGTTTCTTCTGATAAGAACACAGTACCCAGAAGTGGATCTCTTATCTGATGTTGATCTTGCCCAATCCGCATCAGAGTAACAAGTGATCTTAGTACTGCCTTTGTCTTCATACAATAATCCTTGTCTTAGAGCCTTTTTTATATATCGAAGAATACGTGTCACAACATCCCAATGGCTATCACAAGGAGCATTTAGAAATTGGCTTATCACACTAACCACGAAAGTGATGTCGGGTCTTATGAAGGTGAAATAGTTGAGTTTGTGATAGAACACTTGAGGAGGGGCTGGTACAACACGAAAAAGATAGTGAAGAAGACCGTGTTAGAGGAAGGCCCAAAATATGGAAGGTTTACTCTATGAGGAAGAAAACAAGCCCAAAGAATATTAATTAGTTAGGAAGGGTAATGACGTGGAAAAAGAATACAAGCATTTGAAAGGGAAAGAAAGAGAGAGGGAGGTACGGAGAGTTTGTTATGAAATAGGGTAAGGAGAGTGGTCTCTCTGGAGGAGTCATAGACTCTTGAAAGATACTATACTGTCTTGCACTTGGTTTGCTCATTTTCACATATTCAATAATACAGTTTCCATACACTATCATTTTCTGTTCTATTTTGAATTGATTTTGCTATCATAGACCTATCAGTTTGCTTACCAAACAATGATATCTTTCCGGGTCTTTCAATGACTCCCCTTGACCCGGAAGAATCTTGATATTGGGATTCATAGGAGCATCACAAGGACGATAGTCAAGCATAGCAATTTCAGTAAGAATGTCCATGACATATTTATGTTAATTAATGACAATTCCAGAAGTAGATTGAGGAACTTCAATGCCTAAGAAATATTTTAGAAGGCTCAAATCTTTAGTATGAAATTGCTATGAAAGGTGCTCTTTGAGTAGTCAAATTCCAGTTTCATCATCACCCGTCATAGAAAAGGAAATAAACATAGACTGTCATGCGACAGTGTTGAAACAAAGAGGCAGAATTGTGTGACTGAATCAGTAAATTAAAATTACATTAAACTCAATTGAAAATATACAGCATCAATGTTTTTTGTACGTGCAGTGCAAATACACAAAATAACTTCTTGTAACGGCAGTTTGAGGAAGGGAAGTTAAATACAGTTACAGATTACAATAACTTCATGTAATTAAAATATACTGAAAATAAAATAAAATAAAACACAGAATTAGAAGACAAACAAACTATTGTACGAAACTCTGATAAATAAATAAAATACAACAACACTAATAGCCCCCCTCAAACTCAAGGTGAGGGAGTGAGATTCCGAAAGTCCATCACATTGAGTTTGTGGTGCAGTTGGAGAAAACGAGTGGTAGAAAGTGGCTTGGTGAGAACATCAACCCATTGGTCAACACTTGGTATGTGAAGTTCAGTGAGAAGAGCCTGAATCCAAGTAAGTTCAGCAGAGGCGTGGGCTAAACTGCAATATTCAGCTTTAGTGCTGGAACGGTAATGACACGTTGCTTGCGGGACCACCAGAAAATGAGGTTAGCACCAAAAAAGATAGCAGAGCCAGAGATGGATTTGCGGTCATCAACATCAGAAGCCAGTCGGCATCACATAGAGAGGTGATGGGAAAAGGAGCAGATGAAGGAGCTGCCCGCATACAAAATGCAAACTGGCCATTCTTAATAGACATTGTTGTGTATTGTTGAAACTTAGACGTAAACATTATGATATATTTGATTTGAATTTTCATCTATACTTTGAATGTTAAGAACCTATAAAATTATCTTTCATTTCTAGTTTTTAGCTTATAAATTTATGCTAATATATTTCTTATACTATTTTATTAATACCCAAGGTTGTCAAACTCGAGAGTTTACGTAAACTCGTGAGAGTCCAGTAAACTCGAATCGTAAACTCGAATCGTAAACTCGTAAGAGTTTACTTTACATGAAAACAAATTTTATATAAATAATATCTTAATTCAAACCGGTCCATAAAATTATATAGCTTAAAAGTATTTAAAATAAATAAATTCATACAAATACCGTAAATCATAGATTCAAATATCTGTCTAATCCTCTAATGATATCATCATCTTCATACAAATGGTGCAGTGCAAGTGTGACTGTGTTCGACCCAAAGCTGAAATAAATTCAAACACTTAAACAGTGCACTGCAGCTGGGAATAAGTGAATAACA
>Ga0214543_1003308_pt1 | contig 31347 bp, 20 predicted proteins | sample CNSS2metaG_FD_160094 | JGI IMG/M metagenome (GOLD analysis project Ga0214543, IMG submission 160094) | Root nodule microbial communities from cowpea collected in UCLA plant growth center, Los Angeles, California, USA - CNSS2 | ecosystem: Host-associated > Plants > Roots > Nodule | place: USA... | reverse complement strand
TACCAAACTTACTCAATAAATCCAATAATCACAAATCCTAATTAAATCAATCTTTAAGCACAGAAAATTCAATTAAATCCCCAAATTTAAATATTAAATGAGGGCAAAAATTTGAACTCATCAATAGCCTAACGCCCCCCTAGCCGTTCGCGCAATGGGGTATGGATATAGTCAGACCATTCCCAATCGGCAGGGCGCATAAAAAGTTCATACTAGTCATTGTGGATTATTTCACCAAGTGGGTCGAAGTAGAGGCCCTAGCCAACATCACCGCTCGGCAGGTCCACTCGTTCGTCTGGCGGAACATCGCCTGCCGTTTTGGCCTGCCCCACACCATCATCACCGACAACGGCCAGCAGTTCATCGATAAAAAGCTAAGGGACTTCTATAAGCAGGTAGGAATACGCCACCTAACCAGTTCAGTCGAGCATCCTCAAACCAATGGTCAAGCCGGGCCATGAACAAGGTCATAGTGGCAGAGTTGAAGAAAAGATTGGGAGAAGCTAAGGGAGCATGGGTAGATGAATTACCGCAGATCCTCTGGGCCTATCGGTGCACCCCGCATGGGACGACCGGAGAATCCCCCTTCAACCTAACGTACGGAACAGACGCCATGCTGTCAGTTGAAGTGGGAGAACCGACGCTCCGACGAGAAATGCAAAATCTTGACATGAATTGTGGGCGCATGCAAGAAGAGTTGTACTGGACGACCGAGCGACGAGAAAAAGCGACCGTGCAAGCTGAAGCATGCAAGAGGATGGTGGCGAGAAGGTACAATGAAAAGGTAAAACCTAGGAGCTTCATCCGAGGAGACCTGGTGTGGAGGAAGACCAATGAAACGCGCAAGAAATCAGCACAAGAAAAGCTGGCATCGAACTGGGAAGGGCCGTTCCGCGTGACCGAACGCCTACGGAACGGAGCCTACCGGCTAGAGTACCTGAGCGGAAGGGAAATACTAAACACATGGAACGCTTCGCATTTAAAAATGTACTACAATTGATGCCACTATGAATAAAACGAGTGTTTCATGCAACTCCGACTAACTAACTGACGGGGCTCCCTACGGGACCCGAGCAAAAGCCTGACCGGTCAAGGTGTGGGCTTCCACGAGGAAGCCCCACCTGGTCAGCACTAATCCAAGCGATCCAACTAACCCCACGGGTAAAATAAGTGACACGAGCTGTCGGCCACGATCAAGGCACAACACCAACGATCCAAACTGGTTAAAGATAAACGCATAAGAATAAAGCTCGACCGTTCGGGCCTTAAGCGCAGCAATTAAACTAAGAGTCAAGCACGCCGAACCGACATAATCATGGGCCGACCGCCCGACCATTTTAAACGTGAAAAGGGGCATCGCCCTCGCTGCTCAACACGAAACTAATAAAAGATGGGCCGACCGCCCCAACAATTAGCTAAAAAGAAAAGGGCCGATCGCCCTGAGCACTCAACGCAAGCAGTATAATGATAGATAAGGCCGATCGCCTGAACATTCATAAGAGGCCGGTCGCCACCAACAAAAATAAACAAAGATAAATTCGATAGAGCGAAAGGAAAATATGCTTGCCATATACATATAATTGTTTGACAAAAAATGGCCTAATAACCGATCGAGCGCGATCGACCACAAGGCCGATCGAACTTGATTAGTTATGTCAAAATATACAACTAAAAATCAAAAAGAAGCCTAAAATACTAGTCAGGAATCAGTCGCAGGAGGAGCGAAGGTAGGAGCGGGAATGGTCATTTCATCGAGTGCTTCGTAGACCCTCTCCAGCTTCTCGTCCACGACCCCCAAGTGAACGTCAAACCGATCGGTGGGGCAGCGGTAGAAGTAGACGACTTGATCAACGACATTCTGGAAGCTCGTCTCGTACTGAGCATAGACCTGCTCGTTGGTAATACATAGCTCGGCCTCATACTCCTTGGCCTTCTTCTGCCAATTCGCGGTCGACCCGACGGAAGCTAGGTGCTCCAATGACAAGTCATCGAAGTGGCGCTGTAGCTTTTGCAGCTCGTTGTTGCCTCCTTTGCCTTCTGCTGCTCCTCCTTTGCCCGATCGTCAGCCGCCTTTAGCAGGCCGGCACACTTGGCATGCTCGGCCTTCATGACGTTCAGCCGATCGAACTGCGTCTTCAAATCCGAAGCGGAGGCCTTCACCTCCTGCAGCTCTACCATGGTCGTCGCGAGCTCCTTCTCCAAACTATCAATCCTGCTCCAGTCGGCCTTGGGAAACTTGGTGCAAATCGCTGACAGCCTTAGACTAAATTCTCCGATCGTCCGCAAAGCCTCCTCCTTAGACACGTCCTTCAGCATGTCTTTCACACGAGGGCCTAAGTGAAAGGAGACCTCCTCGTCAAGTCGCACCTCGCTGCCAAGGAAGGCAATAGCTAATGACCCCGAAGCTTCTGCCTTCTTGCTTCGCTTGGACGAGCGGCCAGCGGGGGAATCATCCTTCTTTGTCTTTTTCCCTTTATCCCATACAGCAGCAGGAACAGTATTGAGGGGGGGATGACGAGTATCTGAGGCCTAGTCCCGACACCCGAAGCCCCGGTCGGTGCGTTAGTCGTTGGAGAAGGAGCTGTTGAAGGACCGACCTTGGCCCTTCGACGAGTCTTCGTGCAGGCCATGAATTCAGCGTTGGAGATTATCGTTCGAGCCATGATATCTGCAAACAAACAAAAAATTTCGATAATTTAATGCAACCCCTAAGACGATCGGGAAGATCAGAACAACTAACCATAAACCGCCCTCGGTAAGTCCGGAGAGCGGAGACATTGGATCAGCGGCATCGGTGGGATCTTTTCGGGAAGAGTCTTGAGAACGGCAAGGTCGGCCCGCTCGGCAGGGGTCAATCAGTCCTCCGCCCAAGGATCGACTGGCGGGGGCATCGTCGTCCAATAGAGGGGGAACTTCTGTCGATCCTCCTCATCAAAAATTTAAATTATTTTTTTCTCATTTAGTAGTTTTTATGCACGACATCTTCTCAGCTTGTCACGTACGTGATTCACTTTTTTTCCTCCTAAAATCAAAACACATTTTAAAATTCTCTCTTATCACTTTCTAAAACTCTATCTTATTTTTTCTAAAATCTTTCTAAAATTCTCTCTTATCACTCTCCCACCTCTCTACTTGTTTGAAACCTTACCCTACAATTCTCTCAAATCTTTTCTTACTCTTCCATCATCAAGGCAACCCTCTACGAAACATGTATACTACATCTTACGATCTTATCTCTCAATTACCTAACTCAAATCTTTTTGAATTTCAAATCCTAATGTTGATTTTCGTCATATCATAGTTTCTTATCATAATTTCTTTTTGTACTATATGTCCCATCGGGCTATTGGCAACGCATAATTCACCGGTCTATCGAACAAGACTGGGAGGGCTTGCATATGAAAAAGGACCATCGGTGGATCGGCCCACAGAAACCATGCGAACTCATGGACCATCGGTCAATCGGCCACTTAAATAAGCTACATATGAACCTCATAAAGGACCATCGGTCGACCGGCCCCACAGGTAACTCACGTTACCTCACATGGGACTATCGGTCGACCGACCCCATAGGGAACTCACGTTACCTCACATGGGACCATTGGTCGATCAGCTTCGCGGGTAAGTCGCACATTTCCTTATAGAGGTCCATCGGTCCATCGACCCCATAGGTAAATCGCGTAGCACCTTGCATATAACCATCGGTCGATCGGCCATATAGGTTAAATATATCACTTAAGGTTGTTAAACCCATAGAAAATAACCCGCCTAGCCAAGCGACCATTGGTCGATCGGCCAAACAGAAAACCTGAATCAATCAGCTGGATTAATTAAAATTAAACAAGTTAGTAATCACGATTAAGGGATCATTGGGCCGTGATTAAGGAACCCTAATCATAGGCCCACACCGAAAACTATAAATAGGGCCCAGAGGTAGGTTGGTGGGGATCTTAAATTCGCATTTAATATAGCAGTTACACTTATCGACCGATCGGTCCAACGACTGACTTAAGCATCAGAGCCTTTTAGACAGGTACCCTGATCGGTTGTTCAACCGATCGAGCAATAGAGAAGATTACGTGGAGAGGAAGTCTTAGCAGATTACTTGGAGAGGAGGCATAAAGGAGAAAGGAGTAATTTCGAAGTGGTTCTTAGTAGGTGCTTGGCCCCTACACCCGAAACACTTTTCATTAATGGCTTATTCAACCACTGTTTGGTAAGATGTTGGTGTTTCGTGTGTAGATGATTACTGTTTCTATATTTTTTTCTAACTTGGTTTTGTTGTTCCTTTTGGGTATGTCTTCACTAACAAAGAAGGAAAAGACCGAAGAAGTTTTAAAGTCCAAACTTTTAGGCTATCAAACAAAGTGATGAAGAGCTTTTCATGGTATTTTTTTGGGTGATTTCACATTTTTCACGGATTCATTTTGGACTTAATCAGTCTTTTTATTATACAAAACATTTATTTATGACAATTGTTAGCTATACATTTTATTTTACATCTTTTATATATTAATATACAGAGGCAAGGTCGAAGGAGATACCCTGATGTTTAATGATGATTTTTTGGTTGATGTTTCTTATAAAATATAATTTTCTTGTCATTGAATGTCTAATTTGAGTGTCCATAGGTGAATTAAAAGGATCATTGAATCTGAATTTTCATATCCATAGGCGAATTAAACTGTTGGAACACTAGTGCATAATGGGTTTTTTACAACGCCCTATATGCCTTAGTTCACCTGCAAACGAGGCATATGAAGACCCGGTGGCACTTTTGTTATTTTTTCAAACTTTTATGCCTCAGTTGTACTTAGAACTAAGGCATAAACCTCCTAAAATTTTTATTTTTCCTACTGCTTTGATATTTTTAAATTGGTGGCAGACTTTTATGCCTCAGGTCACATCTAACCAATGCAGATAGATGTTTATGCCTCATATCTATTTTAACTGAGGCATATTTGATTGCTTTTCAAGTGGAATATACCTCGGGTGACATCTAACCAACGCAAATAGATGTTTATGCCTCAGTTTAAAATCAACCAAGGCAATAAGCCTTCTTAGGATTTTAAAGAAATTGTGCCATTGTTCGTCTTTTTCGCGTGAAGCAACGACCATTTTTCTTTCTTCCATTTTCGAACACCATTGTTGCAGAACGCAGAGGTTCTTTCTTCCACACAGTTGTAGTTTCGTCTCTCCACCATCAGTCCGCCATCGAGCAGGCCTCCTTCGTCACGCCTGCCTCCTCCACTATTGTCGTCGCAGAGGTTGCAAAGCTGCCTCGATTGTCGTCGTTCAATCCCACTTGTAGGTATGTGCTTCTTCTTTTTCTAATCATAAAACCCTCTTGTGGGTTTCGAACGTCGATATGTGTGTCGAAGTCGCGATTTGGCTCACGCTGGTTCAGTCGTGGGTGGTTTCACGTTTTATGTTCATATATGGTGGTGAAGAGAGGTTGTTTTGCGTCGTCGACGAGATGAATGAAGGTGTCAGGAAGTTGTTTCGGCATGATGCGATGGTCGAAGATGGTGGTGACGACACACTGGCGACATTTAGGGTTTGAATGGTGGCTAGGGTTTTTGATTTGGGAGAAGGTTGAAGATGATGATGTGGCACACTATGGTTGGTGCAGGTGTGTGTACATGGATCATGGATACGTGTCATGTTGTTATTAGGTCAAAAAGTACTTTTTTTTTTAATTTGTGATGGACATTAGGCCTCGGTTCCCTCTAGAACCGGTAGTAACCCTCACATATGTCTCAGTTTATAACCGATGCATAAACATATCCCTTTTTTAGCTCGCCAACATATGTCTCGGGTGTAAAACCGAAGCCAAAAGGTCAAAATAACCATAGCATAATCTCTTTCCTGCACTAGTGGAAGTCTCACATTGACTAGAGATAAAATAATTTCATATCATATGAGTGGTGGTGCAAACCTCACCTTACAAGCTGGTTATGTAGGATTAAGTTAGGCCTAAAATTCATTTCCTAACCACTCCAAGTACATGTATGCATAATCTATTTTTTTTTTCTTCTTCTTCCGTTATTGTTCTTTGAATTTATAATTTTTTATTGGTTTAACATCTTGGTTTTCCGTTATTTATTGTACTCAATGTTGATGTTGATTCAGTCAATGTTGATGTTGGTTCAAAGATATAGTTTTGATTTTTTTCAATCCATTATGTATTTATATTTCATTATACTTAATTTGATTTGGTTTTCACATGCATGGGTAGTTGTAGATATCTTGACATCATATTGACATCATAAGAGTGTGTCAATATTAACATGCCACCTACAATAAATGGAACTTCATTTTAGAACATAAAATCTAATTATTTACTGATTTTTGTTCTCTTTATCATATTTTTCTTTCAATTATTTGTTATTGTATTATTTTTTTTCTTCATTGTATGTATGAAGTAATATTCCTCCTTTATCACTTTTTGAGCTCATTTATTTTGTGTTGACATAATTATAAAATTGTCAACATAATTATGAAATATGTAACTTATATTTAAACTGATTTTACTGAACAAACTTATTAATAAATCAATATGTAATACAGTGGCGGAACTTGGAAAAAAGTTTGGAGGTGCCAAATTATATTATATTATATATATATATATATATATATATATATAAGTTAAAAAAAGCTCTTCATTTTCTTTTCTCATTTCTTCTACTTAAAACAAGCATACATAATAATAAAATTCAAAAAAATATGACTATCATTCGTTATTATATCATAATACCAAACCATGAATATCATTTTAGATAAGCCCTTCGTACCTCATCAATTTTATTTGGTGAGTATTGTGAAATTTGAAGATACTTTTCTCAAATTGCGTTCTAATGAATTTTTAAATTCATTATATGTAACTCTAGGAACTTTAGAGATTTGTTTTTCATTGTCTTTAATTGTTAGTTCTCATGAAATTTCTCAAGTTTAGTTAACGTAGATGCAATTTTTTTTCACCTTTATCACAAACTTTACTCCTTAAAAAAAAAAAATTCTTTTACTCTTTATTATAATCTTTCTAATATAAATTTATCATTTCTCCTATGTAGATTCAAAACTTTACAAAATTTACCATAGGCGAGAAAACACAAAATCCCAAAATTTCATAATTAAAGATTATACTAATTTGGAAAAAATTATAAGTAGGGTTCATACCAATTTCGTAAAAGAATCCATAAAATCATAATTTGGGTTTATACTAATTTGGGATAAACATCCTAAGAAGAATCATAAATCTAACATACATAAATCATTATAAGATATAAGCGTGATATGTGAGAGATCATCCATAAATGTATATTTCAATCTCAATCTATGTGTTCTCCAACCTCTGTTTCCAAGCTATCTCTTCGTATTTTTTTTGCCCTCACAGACTTTCATAATAACTTACATGATAAAAAAATTTTATAGCAAAAACAAAATCCTAATCTCTTTTGTAAATCAATGTTTCCATTACATTTGTTATTTTATTTTTTATTATTATTTTCCATAATATAAACTTAATATAAATAATATATAATTATAATTTAAAAAATATATATAAATATATATAAAAAAATCCAAAAAATTTTGGGGAGGCGTGGCTCCCCTGTCCCTACGATGGTCCGCGGTTGATGTAATACTTGCCATTTCCTATTGGTATTGTACATCTTCTCTCATTTACTTTACATTTTTTAAAACAATAAGTTCACAACTTAATCATCTATTATAAAATATCATAAAAAAACGACTTTAATAAAGATTCATGATTCGAATGAAGATTTAAATATTATGTAACGTTAGGTTTGCTATTTTTTTTAAATAGAATTGATAGCTATCATTATCTTTCTTCATAATTTATCATAACTTAAAGTTAACTATTTTTCCAAAATTTAATTCAAATTTTGTTGATGAATAAGTTTTGAAATAAATTCATATATTCTCAATCTTAAATTTATGACATATATTTCGTTAGTCTTTATAATTGTTTTTAGAAAAAAAATGCATAATATTTCATATTTTTAAATACTTTTTAATTCAAATTTTGTCGATGAATAAGTTTTGATATAAATTCATATATTCTCAATCCTAAATTATTGGCATATATTTGGTTAGTCTTTATAAATTTTTTTTTGACAAAAAATTGGTATATGTTTTCGTATTTTTAAAACTTTCTTTCTTCTAATTTTGTGGATGAATAAGTTTTGGTATAAATTCGTAAATTCTCGATCCTAAATTTATGGCATATATTTTGTTAGTATTATAATTTTTTTTTTTGACAAAAAAAATGTAATATGTGTAATTTCTTCTCTCATTCATGTATGTGGTATTTTTATTTTTGATTTTCATACTTATTCAATTCCATCTAAGATTTGAAAAATATTCATTGAAAATCGTTACACTTATTACTTTCGAGTAAAAATTTGGTCATATCTATAAGTTTTGCAGTATTATTGAAAACCTATTTATTTTTCATTTTCACACAAAATATAACACTCATAAAGTCTCATTCCGTATATGTGGAACTACATGTGGAGCCATCTCTGCTTTTAATGTTTTCCCAAACCATACTTTCATGTATTTTGAAATTGTTTTGTATCTCTAAAATTGTAATATATTTTTAATGCTTTCCAAGGCTATTTCCATATGGTTTTGCATCGATAATTGTGAAAAATTGAATATCAAATATGTGAAAGGACTCTTAATATTTTGTATTGTTTTTTTATTTGGAATTGGAAAGTAAAAACATTATACACTACAAGAAAATTGTTGATTATCTATGAAAATCTATCTACGAAATTTTTTTTCTAGATAATTTTATTTTATCTACGAAAATATTTTGTAGATAACATCAACATTGGTAGGTAACACAAAAAAATTACCTATGAAAATTTCGTAGATAAAAATAAATAACTTTAACAAATATTTTTCATATAAAAATTAACCAACGAAAGAAATTATAGAAAATAAATCTTATAAAAAATAAAATAAAATTTAAATTTAAAAATATTATCTACGAAAATAAAGTTCGTATGTAACAATTATATATATTTTTTAATTAAAAATAATATGTTATCTACATTCAAAATTTCGTAGATAACATATTTTTCCACCTATTAGGCTTAGGTTTTGTTTGTACTCTACTTACACATCTTCACGACATTCTCTTATCTTCCTTTCCACCTTCTCTGTCACCTTCGCCGCCTTCTATAATCACCTTTGACACCTTCTCCAATGGCCATCGTGAATCCAGTCGCCGACAAACCTATCGTTGTCCAACCCTCATGCCAACACATCCTTGAACCCTAGCATCGTCAAACCCTTGCTCGATAGAAGAATTCTCGCTGAATCCCTCTTCCCCAAGGTATTATCTATAAAACCTAACTCCAATTTCACACAAAATCTTTTTCTTCACTTCGTTCTCAGTCGAACTATTGCTTTTGCGAACCAGAGCTCGTTGTCGTGCCCAACATCGCTTGCCTATCGCGCTCCTCTCTGCTGACTCGTTGTCCTACTTCGCACTCCTCCGCTGACTCGTGCTCTTTCGCTGACTCGGTACTTCGCTATCTCGCTTTCCTTTGTCTCTGTATGGAAGAGTATTTGCTGCACTAGTGAAGGGATTCTTAATTGAGTTCAAACCTTTTTAGACATTTTTTCTATTGGAGAAGTTATTGTTGAGTTTTGTGTGTGCTTTGTTTTGGAAGAAGAAAATCACTTCTACATAAACATTCGTCAATTTAACAATCCTCTTTTTACATTGGGATGACACAAGCTGATATATTCCATCGACGATATATTGGTTGGAATACAAGTGTTGTGCAGGTTCAGGAAAAATGTTTTCCCAAGGTATTCATTTTCTCAACACTTGTTTTTAATACAAAAATCTCCCCTTGTTTCATTGTATTTAGAAAATTGCTTTAATATGATTAGAAGATGATTATGATCTTTAATAATGCTAAATTTACAATAATGAAATGGTGCTATGGGCCCTTTGTTCACTACGTTCAACATGTCAATATTTTGCCATGAATGCTATGGATAAGAGTGTTGTCACTACAAAAATTTTATATATTAGTTACGGAAAATTTCGTAGCTAATCCGTAGCTAAACCATTTTGAGACAGATTAACTATCAAATTGTTAGGGAATTTTCTGTAGCTAAATACATGTAGCTAATTAGAGAGGGATAAAACCCGTAGCTAATATGTAGCTAATTCATAGCTAATCCCTCTCTATTTCCTCTCTAATTGAAGTAAAAAAGTTTTACAATTTCTAGCTAATTCATAGCTAATCCCTCTCTATTCCATCTTTAATTGAAGTGAAAAAGTTTTAAAATTTCTAGCCAATCCGTAGCTAATTCGTAGCTAATTTGTCGCAATTTTGTTGTCGTTAATCCGTAGCTAATTTGTCGCAATTCTATTGTCGCTAATCCGTAGCGAAACCGACACAATTCTGTTGTTGCAATTTTATTCCCTCTAATCCGTAACTAATCTGTCACAATTTTTCCCTCGCTAATCCATGGCTAATTTGTAACTAATTTGTTGCAATTTTTTTCTCGTTAATCCGTAGCTAATTTGTCGCAATTCTTTTATCACTAATTTGTATCATGATTGATTAGTTAATTTATTGCAATTCTATTAATCTTCTACAAATATAATTTTGTTAATTGCAATTACTTAATTGTTATTCACTTTCTATTATGAGTCATGTCCATAAACCTATGCCCATAATAAAAAAAGAAGACAAAGAAAATAAATTATTCACAAAAAGTGTCTAAATACCTCCAATATTTAAAAAGGATAGATAATCAATCCTACAATGATCAAAATATATCCATCCAATAGTACAAAACAACATAAAAGTTTCCACCAATGTATAATAGTTCTAGGACACAAAAGCATTGGAGGGTATCAACAAAAAGTAATGCATCAACACAATTAAAACACAAACAAAGTTTTGGATTCTTTAAGACATGTCTTCATTATTGTTTCTTCAAAGCAGACAATAATTCTCTCTTAAAGGGTTGCATTTGCTCTTGCATCTATTGTTGCATAGTTGCTTGCATTTATGCTTGTGCCTTCATTTGTGCTTGCATTAATGCTTGCATATCAGTCTGTGCTTGCAATTGTGTTTTCACCTACTCTTGCAAATTAGATATTTGTGTAGTTAGTGTATTGATTTGTTCAGTTGTTGGATTTAGATTTTGGGAAGAGGAACCTTCAACTGTTGAGGATAAAACATGTGGGCCAATGCCAAGATCCAAATTGTGACCAATTCCATAGATTCTACCTTTCCTATTTTCACCAACTGTTTTTATCCAAACACCAGAGTCAACTATAGGGTGCTTTGACGTGTCTTCTGTTAGTTTTGAAATGGTTAAAAATCCAAGAAAGGGGGGGTTGAATTGACTAGTTAAAAATTTAGGCTATCTTTGCAAGCTAAAAACCACCTTTAATTGAATCAAATAGATCACCAAGTTAGGATGCAAACAGTACTGAACTATACACTTTCAATCGATCAAAAACAGAGTTAACAGATTGATTTTACTAAACAGATTCTGTTTTGGTATAATCAATCGATTGAAACTGAAAAATAGTCGACTAAAATACTGGGAAAAATGCAGAAATGTGAATTTGAATTCTAAACCAGAAACAATGTTCAAGAATTATCAAGATCAGTTCCAAATGATTATACAAATATGCTCAATGCTTCAGATGCTATGAAAACTTGCAAGAACATGAAAAAGATTATTAAAGCACAAGTTCTTGAAACTTTAAAATGAAAATGCAATTAGAGAAGAAAGGACACCACAAATTTTTATACTGGTTCACTCAAACTTGAGCTACATCCTGTTTGTCAAGGAAACCTTAGCTTGACTTTGCACTATTTCAAAAGTTTTACAAAGTATCCACCCTTACACTTACAAAATATGCAAAAACACCACAAAAGACTCTTGAATCACACAAGAATCACACGAGCACAACAAGAACCCTCTTGCAGACCTGGAAAACCACCAGGCACACACACAAAGCTTGAGAAAGATCAAACCTCAGTGGTAGCACAACCTTGCCTACCATAAACCACTTTCTCCAAGCTTTAAACCAAGCCAAAAACTTCAAGAATTGATCCAAGATCAATCTTCAATAACTGCAACACCTATGATCACGAAGGAGAGAGTTTCCACAAGTTTCAAGAACCAAATCGTGCTCTAAAATGATCAACTGACCTCTCTTTCGAAAATCACAGCTTTTATAGTCAAACTGTTACGAAATTCAACAGGTTGATTTTCAAATCAATCGGTTGATTTCACTTGACTTAAGTGAAATCAGTCGATTAAAAACTAAATCAACTTATTGAATTTGTTGCAGTTTAAGACTACTGCAACCAACCTTTTAACCTGTTGAAAAACCATTCAACAGACTAAAAGAGACATTTTAACTTAAGAGCACACATTCCAGCCTTGATCACCATGGATATCATCAAATCTCCTTTCCTTCATCAATGTAGGCTTCATTCCAATGGTTAAGGCTTCAAGATAATTCAAAAGAGCTTCATTCAATCTTCATCAAATCTTCAAGAAGCAAACCACCTTGGCTTCTCATGTCAACATCATTCCCATATTTTTCAGTAATAGCATTTTCATATGATTCCTACATCAAATCAATATGTTAGCAATATTATATAAATAAGTAGTTTAACATTTATAAAATAAACACATTCTTACAATGAAGCTTTTTGCTTTGTTAGACACATATTGACCATCTTTTCGTTTGTGAACTTTGTTGTATAATTCACCATAAGAAATTGGGCGTTTGTATTCTTCTTCCTGTAAAAAAAATGCAAATTATGTATAAAAACTGATTAGTTTCCTTAATGACAGTAAAATGACATATTCATCTTACTTTCTGCCATGTTAGTATGGAAGTTGGTTTATATCAAACATGTACAATATAACTCCATCTTTCTGTATCATATCTCCTTTTAGTAAGTTATCAGCTAACCAATTCCAAAATATTTGTTTCTTTCTATCAAGTGACCAACTCATTTCTATCTGATAGACAATTGCTATCTGATATTGCATTTTGAATGTGACAAATTACAATGCATTATATTTGACTTATAAATTCAAATGTGAAAAGTAAAAATACCATTTTTTTCAAGTGTTGTCCAAAGCTTCGTGATCCTGCTGTGTGAATCATGGCAATCTTTCTGACTCTGGAAGCATGCTTTTGATTATAGCAATCATTCGATCATAACAACTAACACTCATGTTAAACTATGACTTCAAGTTTAGGAGTTGTGTTATTGCTGACAATCTTGTATGCTTCTTACAACCATCCTATAAAGGTTCATTAACACTCTTTAATAGGTTAAAAAACTTCTTAGCTGACGGATTTGGATCCTCTTCCACCTCTTGTACTTCTGGATTTGATCTAGCATGAAAAGCATTCATAACCATATCATGATATGGATTTGTACTTCCTTCAAGACGGTCTTGGACAACAGACGCACCATCTGTCCACCTTTCTTCACCATGAAGGGTCCAATTTGTGTACCCATCCATAAATCCATGGTGATACAAGTGCTTTTCCACATTAAATGATATATCCCAATAACGATTCCTACATTTTTCACATGGACAAGGAATGCGCCCTGTTACATCAGCAAACTTCGGATCTCTTTTAGCTACTTAAATGAAGCCATCAACATCATTTCTAAATTCCTCAATTATACTACCAAATTGATCTTTTCTTCCCAACATCCATCCTTTATCAAGTCTCATTGTCCTTGTAGATAGTTTAAATATTGGTCAACATTTTGAAAAGAATGGATTGACACTAATTGAAGACATAATTAAAATATCACATCACCCTATTAATTTAATGAAAATAAATTTTTCTTTCCACTACTCATTCTCAAATAAAAATAAGTCAACATAAACATAAAATTTAAAGTATAAGTATTTATATTCTGCAGTTAAAAATAAAACAATATGTAAAACTACAAAAACATAAACATATGCAAAATCTTTATGTTTAGTGGGATTGGGAAATAAAGTTTTGAACAATTCTAAATACAACAAATATAATTTATAAATAAAATTTATATGTGTGAGGTATTAGGGCTGCAATATCAAATTTTAATGAATTTTAATATAAAATTGTCACATAAAGGTCATGAGTGTGAGTGTGTGTATAAGTTCAAGGAATTGAATACAGATTTGTATTCAATTAATGTGTGTAGACTTCAGAAAAAACAAATGTATGCTCAAGAGTCCAATCTAATTAGTAGGGTGATTACACGATGCTTTGTTTCATTTATATAGCTTTAATACACACGTATTATTTATCACATACCATAAACTACTAGAGACAGGAAAGAAAATTATCCTCTGTTAGAGTGTGGGTAGGATTGCCATCTTCTGTATTAAATCAGTTCAACATCTCAGTGATATATGTTGTTGCTAATATAAAAAATATCTTTTAAAGAAAAACAAAAGATATCCTAATTGACACTACTCATACAAGTTTAAAGCACCAAAAGAGAATTAAAATCCGAGCTAAAGACTGAAAACAACAAAGATAAGGAAAAAGTGCATATGAAAATCAATCTATACCAAAAATTAGTAACATGACAAATGGTAACAATCGTTAAAACTACTTCTACATTTAACTCTACTATATGATGTATAAAATGCAATATTTATATATAAGCAAGTTTAAATCAATTAAAGAAAGCTAATGAAAAGGTCAAATTCACAAAACAACACCTAACTAAAATGTCTACTACTTAAACCTATGACAACTTAGTATAACAAAACAAATTTAAAGGTGAAACTGAAAACAGTGAATTAAAATCCTATTTAACTATTCCTAAATGCTAAAATTAACAATAACAACTGCTAAGTGAAATTGATTACAAGAATTTAAAAGTACTAGAATACTACCTATGATTATCAAGCTAAACTGAAGCAGAGAAATACTAACTGAAGCATAAGTACAAGAAAAATAAATCAAATCACAGACGTTACCAAGGCAATAATGAAATAAAGAAAGGAAAAGAAACAAGAGAACAAAGAAAGGAAAAGAAACCGAGAATATAATCGATTATCGGTTATTGAATCCATTGAAAATAAAAATTGCGAGTGATGAAACCTAATCGCAAAAAGATGAAGCAGATAGAGCGTACAAGGGTGATGTACTCTTTGCCGAAGATAGTGTGGAGAAGTTCAAAATCGATAATTTGGAGTTGCCGGTGATGTACTCGAATTGTCACTACAACTTGAGTAGTTCACCATCCATGGATTGATCTTCACGCACACTCCGACACGTATACTATGCAACAAAATTTGAGAAAGATAACCACGAAGAAAGGAGTGTAAAAGATTAAAAATTAAAAATATTAAAATAAAAAAAAATGTTATTACGATTAAAAAATCCTAACACAATTGTTTTTATTCTAACGGTTCCGTATAATCCTAAAAAATCAATCCCTAATAAAAATTAATTTTTTTAGTGAACAAATAAAAAACATTTTTTCTAAATAACCAAATATAAGTAAATCAGAGAAAATTTTTAATAATGTTGTAAAACTATCGTAATAAAGAGATAGGATAATTTTTTAGTTAAAGTATCAAGTATATTTTTTTCTTGTTTTAATTTACATTTTTTAAAATTTATAATTCTTTTACTAAAATTAAAATTAAATCTATCTTAATGTTATTATGTAAACAAAATTATCTAAATATTCCTATTTCTTTTTAACTAAAATAAATGTAAAGCTTACAATTAATTACTTTATATATATTTAATTAATTTTAATTTTAACTTTCTAATATAACTTAACTGTTATTTCTTTCAAATTTATAAAAAATAGTTATAAGGGTAACTAATAATATTTTTCTAAATAAAAAAATAGAAAACAACTTTAATATTTCTTTCTTAAAACTGTTATAGTAAATAAAAAATATAATTAGTTTTAGTTAAAGTATATTAAGCTATCTCTTTCTTTAATTTATATTTTTCTTAGACTTTTAATTCTTTTATTAAAATTAAAATTTATATATCTAATCTCCAATCTTATTTTATTATATATTTTAATTAATTTATTAATATTTATACTTATAATTTATATTTAAATATATACAATTATATTTAAAAAAATAATTTTAAAATATTGTAATTAAAAATAATTTTAAAACATTTAAATTAAAATTAATTTAAAATATTTAAATTAAAAATAATTTTAAAATATTTAAATTAAAATAATTTTAAAAATATTTAAATTAAAAATAATTTTAAAATATCTAAACTAAAAATAATTTTAAAAAATTTAAATTGAAAAATATATATCTTTACTAAAATTAAAAAAAATTATAATACATTTTAATTAGGAAGGATTAGCTACAAATATATTTTCTAGTAAATTTGTAGCAATTATGCTATGGACCAGCTACAACTTTATTCCTCCGCTATTCCGTCACAAATTAGTAAAAGATTAGCTACAAATATATATCCTAGTAAATCTCTAGCTACTTTGCTACGAAGAAGCTACAAATTATTTTTTTCGCCATTTTCTCGCAAATTAGTAAGGAATTAGATACAAATATATGTTCTAGCAAATCTGTAGTTATTTTGTTACAAAATTGCTACAATTTTATTCTTTCGTTATTTCCTCGCAAATTAGCTAGGGATTAGCTACAAATATTTTCCCTCGCTAATTTCTCTAGCTAAATAGAAATTTTCTTGTTGTGTATGCTCACCGTAACAAGGTTCTATTCTAATATGAATTCTATGATTAACATAAGTTTCCGTTTAGCTTCTCGTTTCTAACTTCTGGATCTATTTACCATGTCCTACCGACATGTTTTCTGTAAAAGTAAACATTACATATTGTATTGGCTTTGTTTTCTTTTCCTTTTGGCATCTAACTTTTATGTGAATAAGGATTTCTCAGCATCGAAATACTAATTGTAATTGTGTAAATATTATAGCAGCATTTACCCCTGCTGTTGTAATAGATTGACCTTTATAAACTTTCCACAGGTGCATAGAGCTTGCGCAGAGAGAGAAATTCTTGACAAGCTGGACCACCTTTTTCTACCTGCATTATATGCTTTGTTGTAGGTTAGAAACTTGAATAGTACTTTTACATAAGTAGCATATTGATTATTTTTTATCAACTATCATAAGTTAAAATATGTCATATCAACCTTTTACCATGGGATCCTTGTTTAAGGGATAGTAATTTAACGAATTACATTGTCTTAACCTGAATTAATTTCTTCATTTACATCTAATCATGAATTGCAGAGTATTAAGGATATTCACGTGATTATGTTTACTTGATTAAGTTGCACACCAAAACACACATTTGTTTGATAACTGATTATTGTCCTGGAGGAGAATTGTTCATGCTTCTTGACCAGCAACCAACTAAGGTTCTAAAGGAAGACATTGTAAGGTATACTATACTACTTCATACTGAATTTATAAAAATACATATGGGGCGCCATTAAAGTTTCTTTTAAGATGATGGAATGAAGAAAATGAGAAAGAGTTTTGATCAAATTTATTTTTACATGTTTATTTCAGATTTTATGCAATTGAGGTAGTGCAATGTAGTATCTTCACTGTCAAGGTAGACTCTTATTTGCCTTATATACACGTATATTGTATATAACATCATGATATATAACCATTATTGTCTTCTTTTTTTAAACTGTCTTTCAGAATTACATGGATGAGCTTATCTTATTGCAATATTATTATTTTTCATTTCATTACATCAAGTGTCATGGAGTGACTTACTGAAATTTCTTTCCATGAAAGAAATCTTGCGAGTTAAATAAGACACTTGCTCATTAGAACAAAGTTTAACATGATATTGTTTGGTCAGTATTAATAGGGATAATATATCGAGATTTGAAGCCTGAAAATGTGTTAATCCATAGCAATGGGCATGTGTCCCTAACTGACTTTGATTTGTCATGTTTAACAGCCACAAGTATATCAGAGACAAGGACTTTATAATGTAGCTTTAATTAGAAACAATATTTAAGTTTAATTTCATGTATCTGAAACAGTTTTATATAATGTCTCTTTTTTCATATAACTTAAAAGTCATGTCATGTAAATAATGATGTAATTAAGCATTAAGAAAGAGACATGTAACCTATAGAGAATCATTCATGATCTTTCAATGACCCAAAACTTTATACTAATCATATTTAAAATATATTTTTGCATGTATTTTAATATAGAAAAAAAAAACACTGCAGCTGCTACAATATTATATTAGATAGTAGGATTGTATATACTTTTAAACTCATATCTAAAGGGTTTACTGTTAACAAGTTTAAAGTTTAATAAGCTTTACTTAAGATGTTATAATATATTAAAATTCCAAACAATACTGTGTTTATATCTTAATAGTAATCTGGAATATGTTGGATTATCTTTTAGGATTAGTTTCGATATTTTCTAATATTTCAAGATTTACTTCTTGTATTAGTATAAATAAAGGTTATGCAGAAGGCTTCCTATTTATTATGGTGAATAAAGCTGGTATACTCTTGAACTTTATTATGGTGAATAAAGTTTTTTTCATTTTGTTATATTTATGTATTTGAATTCAACCTTTGCAGATCGTTAGGTGGCAGCTTTTTCCAATGGAAAGCAAGAAGATAGTATTATTAGTTTGCTTAGTTTTTGTAAATAGTACTTTTACTTTGATATAAACTTGGATATTAATATCGTCCTTGTAATTTTTATCATTGTCACAACTTCAGTATTTTTTACTGTGAATGCACTTGGAATTATATATGTATAATTATAGTGTTGAATTTTTTACTGTGAATGCACTTGGAATTATATATGTATAATTATAGTGTTGAATTTCATAATTATAGATAGTGTTAATAAAAAATTATGGCCCATTAGGGTTTTGAATCGATGATCACTTGAGTTATAGACAAATGCTCTACCACTAAGCTAAAGAGTATGAATTGTTAATAAATACACTAGTTTCTATATATAGTCTAGAATCTGTTTTTTCTTATATATATTTAAGTTACCTACGAAAAATTTGTATGTAAGGTATCTACGAAAACTTTCGTATGTAACTTATCTACGAAGCTTTTTGTAGGTAACTTATCTACGAAGATTTTTGTAGATAATTTACATACGAAAATTTTTGTAGGTAACTAAAGTTCTTTCTTACGATTACTTTCGTAGATAATTTTCGTAGATAAAATTACCTACGAATGAATATTTTGTAGATAAAATTACCTACCGGCTGAATACCTACGAAATCTGTTTTGTAGATAATTCTTAGATAATATCAAGTTACCTACGAAAATTGTCCATTATCTACGAATTCTGAGCGTAATAAGCATATTTCTTGTAATGATATTCACCATTGACCACGAAAAAAATAGGGCATGTTGATATTTATTATTTATTTGTGAAACTTTATTAGTATTGTAATGCATGCAAAGTCTATTTTGAAATGATTTTGTATCTTCTGAAAGTTTAATTTATATTTTTCATCGTCACAATATCTTTATAACCCCAATTTGTGAAAGAATTGATCGGCCTTTCCTATTTTATATCATTTTTCAATTTAGAATTTGAAAATAAAATTCTTTACAATAAATAAATAAATAAATAAATTATATATTATGAAATGCTTCGATCTATATATCTCTATTTGTCTGTCCTAAGTAAAAACTTATCAAACAAATGTATGTATACAAGATGTTATATATTTATTGGTTTGTCCAAAAGTATTTCAACCTTTTTTTAAAAAAAAAAAAAAAGATATTAAATCTATACAAAGTACAATTAACAAATCTTTGCTCCATTGGTTAAAAATAATGTATGCAAACATAAAAAATAATTGAACCAAGTAGTTATAAAAGAGATTAAATTGAGATCATACATGAAATCATACTTCGATTTGAATAACCAATAAAATGGAAGTTGTGTGTGCAACATTTAAGCTAAAGTTGTTGTTTGAACTTAATTTTCTGAGAAAAGTTTAAAAGAGAAATTTCAATATCAAGGTATTTCAGAATAATACTTTCCATTTTGAAGTGGTATTGACAAACATGATTTATCTGTGAAGTGTTTCTTTTTTTTTCTTTTTGCAATTTCCTTAAATTTTAATAAAAAAAATGCACCATTAAAAAACCGAGGAATGCGCAGTTGGATCTGCATATAAAATGTATGCGCCAAACCGACAATCAAACTTTGGCACTTGTTAATGAAACACATGCCAAGAATTGTCACACAATTCCAAAACAATTTCGCGTTTCAAGTGGCTTGCAAAATAGTTAGGTTTCACACATTTTGAACTTGTCTTCATGATTTTAGTGGTTGAAATTTTTTCTTTTTTCTTTTTATTTTTTTAATTTTATGAAAACAAAAAAAAAAAAAGAGTTGAGAACCAACTTTCTTTGTTTCTCTCACTAAAGCCTGTTTGGTACAGCTTGACTGCTTCCATGCCATGCTATCTGGAAAGAAGGAGCACATAAGGACATCAATGTAGTTTACAAAATAAAATTGCAGGTTTCATTCCTCAAAATAAATTAAAATTTTATTTTAGTCCTTACTAGATTTTATGAATTTTAATTCCTATATTTACCGATAGTTATTTAATTTTAGTATCGTTGATTAAAAACGTGTTCTATTAAAAAAAATATTGATGCCATATCAAATTAATAAACATAAACTGGTATATATTTTTGTTCCAATAATTTAATTTTAATATTTTTTTAACTGAACAGTTTTATCTCTTCAATTTACATTTACATGCATAATTAAGTATAATACCCATCATTGAGAGCGAGCACATATGATAGTTATTTATTTGACGAAAATATATATTTGCCTCTTAGTTTTATTAAATATCACTTAAATTTAAGGAATTCAATTTTAATGCATTATTACAATTTTAATGCATTATTACTTTTAAAGCATTTTGAGAAATCAACAATTTTATCATATAACAAAACGTAAAACGTATGGATTTAATCTAAAAAGTGCCAATAGTTTAAAATTTCTTAAAAGTTTACAATAAGTTTATAGCCCCTAAACTCTAAATAATTTTTCACTGTTAGATCTTTTCTTAATAAAAGATGATTGTGAAATGTGAAAATATCTTATTCTAATATAAAATCACGTTTTTGGTATCTAAAATTAAATATCTTAAAGAAAAACGTAATGACACACGTGGTCGATGCAAAACACAACAGGACCCACACGTTCTGGAAAGTTGAAACGTAAAATTGGCATGCGCGTGTTGGCTTAGTAAGTTTCTGAATCCGTTCAAAAGTTCTGCATGTGTCCAAAGTGACCAAAATATGCCTCGAATCTTCGCTCTGATTTGTGTGCATGATGCATGCATATATATTCGTGGTATCTATTAAGACATTCTCGTAAGCCATAAAATTCAAACCCCAATATTGGACCAAACACATTTCAACTCAATGGCAACCACTAGAATACTGCTGCGTAACTCTAGGCCAATTCAACTTCCTCCTTCATCTCATTCTTCTTCTTCTTCTTCTTCTTTCTATATGAAATGTGTACGGCTCCATAGCAGGGCAAGTTTCAATGGAGATCTTAACATGGCTTCTGCTAAAGGAGAAACAAAACCAGTTGTAGCCATGAGAGCAACGATGGCTACCACCGAACACACAACCACATCACAACCAATGCTTCAACAACGACTCTCAGATTTTGCTGCTTTCTTCGCTAGTATTCTCACTGCCATTCTTGTTCTTTTTTGGTCTATTGTCAAAAGGAAAAAACCAAGCAATTTACAACCTCAGATGCAAATTGAAAAGGTTTGTGTATATATATTATTATTATTCTTATTAAATATATTCTCCTATATTTGTTTTATTCTTATTTTTCTACTCATCTCACCACTAGCGTATGTGCAAAGTAGTTGCATGCAGTCCAATTACAAATATTTTTATTCTGTTATGTGTAAATGTGCAGTTCAATAACGATTAGGTTGTGCATGTGTGTGCCTTCAGTGACTACACAGTATATGTGATTATTAATATGTACAATTTTCTCTGGTGCAGGCCATAATCGATTGCAGATTCTTTACTTTGTTCGCTGTCGCAGGATCTTTAATTGGATCCGTACTGTGTTTTGTTGAGGTATGTTTATGAAGCTTTGTGCTTTGTTTTTGTTATTTGAAGACGAAGAAAGAAAACTCTTATGAACAAACGTGTGCTTGCACAGGGATGCCTTCTTGTTATGGAGTCATTCGCGCATTATTTCCATATGTTATCTCAAGGGTTGGATCAAACACATATGATGCATCTACTCATCGAAGCCATAGGTTTGTAAAGCAAGATATATATACAATTTGTCTATAACAGTTAGTTTCTTGTGACATATCTGAATGCATGTTATGCAGACTCGTTTCTGGTGGGAACTGCATTGCTGATATTTGGGATGGGAATGTACGTTATGTTTGTGAGATCAAACACAACTAGTAAAGAAACAGAAGCTGATTCAAGGTTTCTTATGAAGGTATTACATATTGAATGAGAAAGTACAAGTATTAAGAGTATAAAACAAAAGCTAAGACATTGATATATGTTTAATGAAGTTTGAGGCAGCACCAGGGTGGTTAGGGATGCAATCAATTGCAGAGGCAAAGTTGAAGATTGGGCATGCAGTGATGATGATTCTTCAAGTGGGAGTGTTGGAGAAGTTGAAGGACATTCCCTTAGTGACAGGACTTGATCTTGCTTGCTTTGCTGCTTCAGTTCTCACATCCTCAGCATGCATTTTTGTCCTCTCTAGACTTCACCATCAATACTAATGTAAATGTAAATCCAATCACTCTTTCAACTTCATATTCTTCCCATCTTCTATACAAATAAGCTATTCTTTTCATTTTTTATTTGTAACTCATTCAAATATTCAATTTAGAGGACACGTTTATCCAATAGTATCCTTTGTTCGTTTTTCAGTTAATAATTTGTTAATCACAGTGGTTTAATTGTACCAACTTATTTGTAATTTGGAGCTTAACAAAAACAATTGACTGGGTTCAATATAATATTGAGTTAAAAAGTAAACAAAAAAGTTAAACAAAAGGGTAATTAATTTTATTTGCAAAAGAAATCGAAGAATTTAGATTTTCAGCATGATTTTTCTATACTTATACTTTTTCTGTGTCGTGTTTTCAAAGTATATTAATGATCACTAATTTTAAAATTTTAAAATACATTAAAAGAATTTTAAAATATCAATATAATATGTCTTTAATGTTTAAGAAAGGACAATAAAAAAAAATTCAATAAAAAATCTGGATTCGAAATTAAATTAGAACACCCGTGCAAAGGGAAATGGCTTTATGGAACACAATAAACAATTCTAAATTTTTTTATACATGTTCTGGAAATTTTGTTTAAGAAATCATATTTCAAAACACATTTTATATGTTCTAGAAAGTTTACACTAAAAACTTCATTCCAGAAGATCATGTTGGAAAGCATCTATGTATTCTATAAATTTTGTTCCGAAAATCTCATTCAGAATGCATTTTACATTTCCTGAAAGGTCTATTCCAGAAATTTTATTACGAAAATCCTATACCAAAAATCCTTTTCTGGAAATTCCAAAAAAATTGATATGAAATATTTCTTGAATAGATAATCAGAAATCATTTTACAAAGATAAAATGTCATTTTAAAAATTATAGGAGAGCAATTAGAAATTAGGAGGTGCATGAAGAAAAAAAAGATAATGTTTGTCTTGCAACTCAACTAATAGTACAAGTTGGTATACCAGGGGATGTTTGTGGACAAAAACTTACTTGTCATTGTTTTTGGTGAAAATTAGTTTTAAAAATTTAAATCTAATAAAAACAATATCAGTTAAGAATTATTCTTAGTTATATTAATAAATTAAAAAAAAAAACTGTATGTAATAGAAATGTATGAGTAATAAAAGGTTTCAATGTAAATATTTAATTTTAAGTAAAATACTTAATGTTTACTTTTAGAATTGTTTGGTTTTCCACATTAAAATCCAAACAAGTATAATTTTGTAATTTTATATTTTTTTTAAAAAGCTTAGCACAAACTATTTTCAAAATCAAAGTTTTATGAAATAAAAAATCATTTGGAGATACAATTAAATATTTAGAAAAGAACTTTTAAAATATAAAATACATGATCACATAAATAAAGGACAATGAATTTACATTCAGAAATTGAAAAAGAGACAATGATAATAATAGCAATTAGAGATGACAAATAAATCTGCTTATGTGAGTGTAACATCCTGTTTTAATAGTTTTTACGCTACTAAACAAAACATTATATTATGATTAATCAACACAGATAATAGGAATAGATTGATATAAAGTATCAATACAGTCATCCAAAAATAACCATATTTGCACCAGGTATATATATAGCCTACACTATGAAAGGGTTGACAAAACACCCAACGTTTAAACAGAACATGAAATAGAGGCTACTGCTATATCTCTCACGCCACAGATCAACTCCTATCCAGGAAGGGTGTGTCTTCACCTGTACTTTTATCTGCTCACACCAAAAGTAGGCGATCATTGCAAGGGAAAAACACACAAGAGAACAAACATAGGTAAGAAAGGGTAAGCTAACTTAATTAAGAGAATTTATGCAGTTCAATAATCGATATCAATCAAGGACTTATTACATCTGTCAAATTATTTAAGCCACTGTAACCACAATACATATGCATGACTCTAGACTCAATATCCGGATTACGTAAGAGGCATTGGAGCTCTTGGTGGCTTGCACCTATGACGGTTCCCAAACTCTGCAAAGTTTGGGCACAAAGGGTTATCACCCAACCACTCCCAGGGTAAGTAACCTTTGCATCTATGATTGATCGGGTCCATAGACTAGGACCTCCTGCTACTCCTCACGACATAATTCATTACACTCTACATGAGTCTTAATGGTTATTGGACGTCAAGATACCACCAAAACTGAGTCCTTATGCCTTTACGTTCACTAAAACACTCCTTTTAGAATTTCCCTTGAAATCCTAATTCAATCACATTTTCTAATGAATCAACTCCATACAATTCCATCACATATACTATTAGTCGCAACAACCGAAGCATAGAATGAACAAACATCACATTTCATTTAGTATAGCTTCATTTAATTAAAATAGAAAAATAAACTAAATACAATAATGGAACTCGCCCAAGCTAGAAGATCTCGCCTCGGCAAGAGGGTTGTCTTGCTTAAGCGGGTCACTCTCGCCTGAGCGAGGTCCCAAACAGAGAGCAACTCCTATTCTGGGCGAATTCTCGCTTAGGCTAAGCTGTTTCGCTTAGACGAGAGTGACTCTCGCTCAAGCGAGACCTCACGCAGTAACAAGGGTGAATTTCTGGTATTTTCGCTTAGGCGAGAGTTGCTCACCTGGGCGAAATTATCAGAATTCCAATATGTTTTCACATGCAAAGCACCGTAATTCATACCAAAATCTTAATTCAACACAAACAAGTGATCCTAATCATCTATCAAACAAAAAAGGGTTAAATATGTTTTTAGTCCTTGAACTTTGGCCCAAAATTGGAATTCGTCCCTGGTCGAAACTTTGATAAATTTCGGTCCCTAAACTTTAAAAAGGAATGAATATAGTCCTTTTAACCCAATTTTGTTAATTTTTTTTTAGGTTTCGAACGCATTTCTTAGTAAATATTGGAGTTTTTACACCATTTGACACATTCTCAACTCAACATTTACTGAGAAATGTATTTGAAACCTAACAAAAAGTTAACAAAATTGGGTTAAAAGGACTATGTTTATTCATTTTTAAAGTTTAGGGACCAAAATTTATCAAAGTTTCGATGAGGGACGAATTCCAATTTTGGGTTAAAGTTCAGGGACTAAAAACATACTTAACCCAACAAAAAATCATGCAATCCAAGTTCCCAAGGATAATTTCTATATGAAATTTGAGAAAAAGGCCACCTTCCCTTACCTCTAATGACCACCAACAAGCAAAGATGACTTCCAACCGTGAGGCACCCCAATTCACCACCTAAGGAACTGCAATAGAGGTTCACACAGTGAGAATAGGACCCTAAATTCAGTTTAACCATAATGGAGCTTCCAGAATTCGAATTTGAAAAGAATTTGAGTATTGAAATTGACTTACGTGGATGGGAAGGAGACTCAATTAGGGAGAGGGGTTTTGTGTTGATTTTCATACTTGCTTGCTGCAATAGGAAGAAAAGATGAATCAGAAGAGGTTTAAGTCCTCTGGTTGGAGAGAGTGAGGGAGATTAGTGAAGAGAGAAGAATGTTGAGTTTGTGAGGGGTTCTATAAATGAAAATGAGAAGAGAGGGGGAAAATAAAAGGGGTATCACATTCTCCCCAACTATAAAAATTTTCGACTCAAAAATTTGAGACTTACCCGAGAACAGGTGTGGATATGCCTTTTTCACGTCCTCTTCAAATTCCCAAGTGAAATCACATGTTCTCTTGTCCCAGATGACCTGCACTAGACTGATGGACTTCCCTATAAGTTGTCTTGTCTGGGTATCACCAAGATCAACAGGCTGAAACTCCACTGAAAGATCTCCTCTAATCTGCAAGTCTTCCATCTCAAGCACATGGGTAGGGTTAGGTACATACTTCCTTAGTTGAGAGACGTGAAACACTGAGTGAGGTTGGCCAACTGAGGAGGAAGGGGGATCTCATAAGCCACTGGTCCAATTCTCCTCAAGATCTAATAGGGGCCAATGAACTTAGGAGACAACTTTCTCGAGCGAATTGCCCTTCTCACACCAGTAGTCGGGGTAATTCTCAAGAAGACATGGTCCCCAGGTGCAAACTCCAAAGGTCTTCCCCTCTGATTAGCATAAGATTTATGTCTATTCTAGGATGCTTTCATTCTTTCTTGTATGAGCTTGACCTTCTTAGTAGTCTGCCTCAGTAGCTCTGGTCCCACCACCATTGATTCCCCATCTTGGTACCAGCACAAGGGCGTCCTGCATCTCCTACCATAGAGGGTCTCATATGGTGCCATGCCAATGCTTGCATGGAAGCTGTTATTATAGGTAAACTCCACCAAAGGCAAGACCTCATCCCAAGCACCCAGATGATCAAGCACGCATGTCCGCAAGAGATCCTCAAGAGACTGGATTGTCCTCTCGGGCTGACCATCCGTCTAGGAGTGATACGTTGAGCTCATAGCCAATCTACTACCCATGGTACTCTGCAACGTTTGCTAGAAACGAGATGTGAATCGTAGGTCTCGATTTGAGATTATGCTCAACGACACTCCATGCAACCTCACGATTTCACTGATATACAAATGCGCCAACTTTGCCATGGACATCCTTAGGTTCACTGCTAGCAAGTGGGTACTCTTGGTCAGACGGTCTACTATAACCCATATGGCATCGTAGCTCCTCACGGTCCGTGGTAAATGGTAACAAAATTCATAGCAATGGTATCACATTTCCACTGGTATCTCTAGTTGTTGTTGCATCCCTTCAGGTCTTTGATGCTCTACCTTGGCCTTTTGACAGGTCAAGCAGGATGACACATACCGAGCAATATCTTGCTTCATGTCCGACCACCAGAAAGATTCTTTCAGATCATGATACATTTTAGTTATGCATGGGTGCATGCTAAAATGACTCTTGTGCCCCTATTCAAGAATCATACCCTTCACTTCTATGTCTTCAGGTATGCAGACCATGCCTCTGAACCTTAACACCCCATCACCTCCTATCATGAAGTCCTTGGCTTTCTTGGTGCCAAGCAACTCCACTGTCCTCTACAACTTGGGGGTCAGATAATTACCTCTCCTTTATTAGGACGAGGAAATAACTAGACACAGTTAGATGATTGCATTTAATGACACCCTCTCCTAAAACCACTTGCAACTGCATGTCTCTGAACTGTTCCACCAAGCCCAACTCCTTAACCATCATGTGAGATGCATGAACTGTTTTTCGTCTTAGGACATCAGCCACCACATTCGCCTTCCCCGGGTGATACAACATTTCGAAGTCAAAGTCCTTTAAGAACTCCATCCACCGTCTTTGCCTCATGTTTAACTCTCTCTGGTCAAACAAGTACTTCAGACTTTTGTGGTCACTGAAAACCTGGAATTGTGCACCATATAGATAGTGTCTCCAGATCTTCAGTGCAAACACCATCGCTGCTAATTCCAAGTCGTGTGTGGGATAGTTCTTCTCATGATTCTGCAACTGCCTTAAGGCGTATGCAACCATTCTCCAATCTTGTATCAGAACACATCCCAATCCCTGATGGGAGGCATCACAGTAAACCTCAAAGGGTCTATTGGTTTCAGGGATCACCAACACGGGGGCGCTAGTCAACTTTTGCTTCAAATCTAGGAAGCTCTCTTCACATCGGTTGGTCCAAGCAAAAGGCTGATCCTTACGAGTTAGGTGTGTCAATGGTGCCGCTATCTTAGAGAATCCCCCAATGAACCTCCTATAGTAGCCAGCCAGCCCCACAAAGCTTCTTATATCAGTTACTGACTTAGGACGCTCCCACTTTAACACAACTTCCATCTTAGATGGATCCACATATATGCCCTGAGTTGAGATCATATGCCCCAAGAACTGGACTGCGGTCATCCAGAACTCACACTTTGACAGCTTCGCATACAATTGCTTCTCTCTCAAGATGCTCAAAACTATTCTCAGATGCTCTGCATGCTCCTAATGAGTTTGGGAGTATATCAAGATGTCATCGATGAAAACCACCATGAACTTGTCTAGGAATGGCCTGAAGATTCTGTTCATATAGTCCATGAACAAGGCAGGAGCATTAGTCACCCCAAAAGGCATCACTACGTACTCGTAATGCCCGTATCTGAACTTGAAAGCGGTCTTCTGTACATCATCAAACTTGAATCGAATTTGATGGTATCCTGATCTCATATCGATCTTAGAAAACATCGCAACTCCGTGTAACTGATCCATCAAGTCGTCTATCCTTGGTAGGGGGTACTTGTTCTTGATGGTTAACTTATTTAGTTGCCTATAATCCACACAAAGCCTAGAACTGTCGTCTTTCTTTTTAACCAACAACATTGGCGCTCCCCAGGGTGATACACTAGGTTTGATAAACTGTTTCTCTAGCAACTCTTCAATTTGTTTCTTCAACTCTACTAGCTCAACAAGAGCCATTCTGTAAGGTGCTATAAACATTGGCCCTATTCCTGGCACCAGATCAATGGAGAACTCTATCTTCCTAGAAGGGGGTAAGCCAGGCACGTCCTTAAGGAACACATATGAGAAGTCCCTTACCACAGGTGTTTCAATATTTCTGCCTCCATTCTCAATAGATAGTTGAGTCAGAATTAAGAAACGTTGAGATCCCTCCTTGATTTCTTTATCCACCTGTTGTGAGGACATCAACAGATCTTCATCTTCCAAGCTAGGGAACAACATTTTTTTCTCATTGTAATCAATGAGAATGTGATTGGCAAATAGCCAATCCATTCCCAAAATTACATCTAACTCTTCTAGAGGTAAATAGATAAGGTTTATCATGTACTTGCGTCCCTCAACCTCGATAAAACACTTAGTACACACTGTCGAGGTTCTGACGAACCCATAAGCAGACGTGGACACCCCCAGGTCATACTGAAGTTCCCTCACCGGAAGACCCAACTCTACCACTTTAGATTCCGAACAAAGGAGTGTCTCGCTCCAGAATCATATAGAACATGCAAACTCTTACCAGCAATCACACAAGACTCGATGATGAGGTTACCTGATCTGGCCACCTCTGCACTATTCATGGCGTACAACCGGCCAACCGCTTGAGGCCTTGCACCTCTCCTTGTCTGATGTGGCTGAGGTTGTGCTAGAGGCCTCAACACTGTACTCCTACCAGCGGGGCAATCCTTGATGAAGTAGCCCTCTTGGCCACATCTATGACATGTTCTCCTGCCAACAAGCTGGGGGCAAGCGCTCTTCAGATGGCCCTCCACAATGAAAACATTGCGGCCTAGAAGGCTGAGATTGTTGAGGTTGATGTTAGAACCCCTTAGGCCCCCGAGGCTGAGGCCTAAGGTATGGCTTCCTCTTGTCGTCATGCCTGCTTGTGGACCCAGATGGTCCTCCCACCTTCTGCTGAGATCATTGTTGAGCTTCAACTTCAGCCTTAAGCTTCTCCATTACTCGTGCTTTCTCTACCAAAGCGGGGAACTCCTTGATAGAGAGTGGAGCCACCATGAGTTTGAGATCACCTCTCAGCCCATTCTCAAACTTCCTACATTGTCAGTCCTCAAGCATCTTCAAGGTGTGAAATCTGCCTAGGTGTTTAAACTTTTCAGCATATTCTGACACTGACATGTCTCCTTGCATCAGCTACAAGAACTCAACCTCCTTTGCATACCTTACACTATTTGGGAAATACTCAGCATATGACTCTTTCTTAAATAGCTCCCAAGTGATGGGTTCCCTGCTATCTTCCAACATCATCTTCATGTTGGACCACCAATACACGCCCTCTCCAGCAAGAAGGTACTCAGTGTATGCTAATATGTTCTCTGTAGGACATCTCTTTGCATCATAGATTCGTTCCATATCTCGCATCCACTGATAGGCTCCATTCGGGCTAGTCTTGCCATCAAAATGAGATGGATGATGCTGGAGGAAATCCTCCAAACTCCGCTCTTGCACTCGGGGTGGTGGAGCTTGGGAAGAACCGGCTACTGAGTAGGGCTTCCAAGTGCCTCTACTGAGTTGCCTCTATTGCTAGCCTAGCAGATTCCATTTGTTTTAAAGCTAGGTTGTGTTGATTCACCATGTTGGCATTTTGTTGTTGCATGGTTGCAATCATCGCCTCAATTGCTCCCACCAAATGAGGGTTATCCGAGTTTGGAAGAAGAGGAGGAGGAGTCCTAGGTGCCATAGCTCTGACCACACAAAGAAAGGAACCATCAGTCTAGCTAACAGATACCACAACTATGCCAAAGACACTACAAGGAATACACAACAGAAGCCAAGCAAGCTCACACCTACAGATCCTAAAGGAACCACTGCTCTGATACCAAAATGTAACATCATGTTTTAATAGTTTTTACGCTACTAAAAAAACATTATATTATGATTAATCAACGCAGATAGTAGGAATATACTGAAATAAAGTATCAATACAGTCATCCAAAAATAACAATTTTTGCACCAGGTGTGTATATATATATATATATATATATATATATATATATATATATATATATATATATATATATATATATATATATATATATAAATAAATTTTATTATATATTTATATATATAAAAATA
>Ga0214543_1003302_pt1 | contig 31399 bp, 18 predicted proteins | sample CNSS2metaG_FD_160094 | JGI IMG/M metagenome (GOLD analysis project Ga0214543, IMG submission 160094) | Root nodule microbial communities from cowpea collected in UCLA plant growth center, Los Angeles, California, USA - CNSS2 | ecosystem: Host-associated > Plants > Roots > Nodule | place: USA... | reverse complement strand
TGATAGCTTGAAACGTGGCAATTTTTTGATTTTTTAAAAAAAATTCAAAAAAAAAAATTCAAAATTAAAAAAATTCAAAATTCATAATAAAAAAATTCAAAAAATCGAGGAACTGACCCGTGGCACTCCCTTTAACGGCGTCAACCTTGACTTAACGGAAAAGACAAACGTGAAATATTTTAACGAAAAAGAGGACCAATTTGAAACTTTTAAAAATTTGGATACCATTTTGAGATTTTAACTCCAAAATGAAACCAAAGACATAATTAAACCTAAAGAATAAAACTAAATCAAGGATAAAGTAGAAAAACTTCCTAATTACGTAATGAGGAGCGCGATTTTTACAGTAAGTGTTTGACACTAGTTAGACAAGTGTTGAGGACATGTTAGTGTCAAACATTTCCGAGAGGATAAATTCAAACACGAGAGTTGTTCGTGCTTCAAAGGAAACTGGAATCCGGACTCACTTTTCAACAGCATGGGATACAGTTATAAATCCAACAGTGAGTAGTCTTTCAACAAAATTTCTATCTTTTCCTCCAAAATGAAAAATAAGGGGAAAGTACTCATATCATAAGAAAGAAAAAATATAAACTATTAAACATTAGAATTTGATAATAAGATGTAAAATAGCTGTAAAAACACACTCTGATATAAGACAGAATGACCGAATCACTTATCTTATAAGAGGCTTTTTCTTTCTGAAAGAAAAAACTAATAACTTTTTTCTAAAATGATTTTACTTATGCTACTCGATAAATAATGTAAAATTAGAAACTTCTAGAATCGAAAATAACAGTCTTACAAGCTCCTTAACATTTTGCAGGCGCAACTACTTCCAGGAAGGAGGGAGGGTAAGGATGATTATCGTGAAAGAAGCATTTAGGAGATCCTTACTGGCATGGAAATCATGGGCATTGAACAATCTTCACCTTACGAGTTTCGTCTTCTTTCGTAGGTATTCCCCGTCCACCTCCGGCAAGTGCATTGACGTGTTTTTTCTGGGTCTGACACTTCAAGATAATCTTTGATACAAAAACACCAAGAGAAATTTTTTGTGCCATTTTTACGGCCTCAGATTTAATTTACCGCTAGAACAAAATTCTTAATGCCCCCAAGTCACCCTGCAAAAGTTATTTTTCAAGGGTATAGAGTCGATTTAATTTATCTATGTCTGTTTGTCAAGAATTTTTCATATGAACAAAAAAGAGAGATTTGTATACTAGTAAGTCAAGTTTGATAGATCATCAGAGTCAAACTTTTGTTGAAAAAAAGACTCATCGGTAAGAGCATATTTCATGTAGCATGGCATTCATAATTTTGGCCGAACAGTTAATTAACTCACTTCAAAACTATTTCTCAAGTTTACTCATTCAATAGTTTTGGTAAAGTAACAGGAAAGAGAATAAAATTGTAAATCTACAAAATGTGTTTGTTTTTTGAACGAACGTTCAATTCAAATCTACAAAATTGTAACAAAGCTTTGGAACTTGTGGACCGTTATTACAACGTGTATCCAAACATGCACAACTTAACTATATAACTAGAAGTTAGACATCAATTATGAGAAATCAGTTTCCTGATTCACCCACTTCCCCCTTTTTTTTTCCTTTAACAACTAATGTTCAGAAATTTGTTATTGTAGATCTAAAATATATGTATTTGGGAGAGGGAGTTTGGTATGACATGGGGGGCACTGATACAGGCCTTACATTTTGTACAAGTCTTACTAAACACTGAAATTGCAGGAATGGCACGAGGAATGATGGAGGACAATGTGACAAACAAACAGAGCCAGAAAATGACCCTATAAAACTTGAAACTGAACCATATCATAACATATTTATATCTGTTGTTGTCAAACAGATGCAATATGAGAGCCGGAAAGCGCAATTTTTGAACATCACATATCTTTCAGAGTTGAGGAGAGATGGTCACCGTTCCAAGTTTCGGGAACCAGGCACTCCACCTAATGCCCCGCAGGATTGTATCCACTGGTGTTTACCAGGAGTGCCAGGCACGTGGAATGAATTTCTCTATGCCCAACTCCTAACTGAGAAATTTGGTATGAACAAAAAATTTCCAGAAAGAGGATAACAAACCAGTCCGATTTTCACCAGATCACAAAGAATAGTTTTGCTAGCTATGCTATACACAAATCGGCCTTGCTTCTCATCAACTATCTTCATCTTCCTCCTCATCGGAGCTTATATCACCGGCTGTCATTTGCTTTACTTTCTCAAGCTGCCTCAAGAGATCTAACCTTTCTGGTGCATAAGTGGATGGAATCTGCAAGAAAGAACGCATAGTAAATTCTCTCAGCGTGATTATTATTGGAGAAATGACGTCTGAATAGGATATTGAAAAAAATGCAGCCGTAAGTCATAGTATCCATACTAGAGCTGGTACATATCTCTGAATAGCAGCCAACATTGCAGCATGCCCCACGGCAGTAACCTGTGCAAAGTAAGCATTTCTTCTTAGTAGGATACACTGGACCATTACACAAAGGAAAGGACCAGATCTAATGTTCCAAAATGATAATTTACCAGTCACACGTAAAATAGCAATAGGTTTTTAATCTTCAATCTTTTCTGCATCTTCTATAAGCAGTCGTTCTTCATCTTATTTTTCCAGTTCAATATTTATAGAAGGAAGAGTTAAAGGGGTAAAACGAAGACCATGCCAAGTTTGGCAGACTCAGTCTGAGGAAAAAAAAAATGGAGGAAACAAGAATCTGTCGCTTATATAGGATCAATAATTAAGTTTATTGACCATTGATTCAAAAACAGTACTAAGCCTAGAGATACATTTCTCTTGAAATATGGCGGAGAAGGATTTTTTTCAAATATTATTTGATGACACCCAGAAGGAAAATGTCTCATATGGATAGATATAATGGAAAATCCTACTATATAATGAGACTCGTGAAATATCGCAATACAATATAATTACAAAGATTAATAGGATATGTACAATAACGAGAAAAGTTATTCTACTCCAAATTGGAGCTATTTTCTATTTCAACACTCCTCAAGTTGATGAGCTGATGATAGTCCTTACATTTGGTTATAAAGAAAATGTCATGCAATGGTTTGCTAAAAGGAGGTTAAGAGAATATACAGGCCCACCGCAAAAAGTTTCCTCCATTAAGGGAGTACATTTGGTTAAGAATTGGAAGAATATTAGGGTTCCAAGGTGCTGACGAAGAGATTATATGAAGCCTGAAGGTACCAACCAATTGGTATGGGAGATTGCAGTCAGTGAAGCAGTAAAAAAAGGGGTACATTGAAGGTGCCAAATACTGCTATGACAGCAGCAGATAGAGAGCATAAGCAGTGATGGAGGCAACAACGAAGGGATTTTTTTTTTTTTTTTTTTTGCGCAGAAGCAAACCTCCTCCAAAACAAATAAAAATTGGGAACTATGATATCATCTAGAAGTATGAGGATAACGCAATATATTCTAACAATTACAGATACTATCAATATATATGCAGGAAAGAGAAAAGATATTTTATGCTAAATTTGGCCTATTTTTGTTTACAATCAGTAACGTCATTCATACACAAAAGGAACATGGCAGTCTGAATGGAAAAAAGAGAAAATCCAGCAATACACTGTTTTGAACACACTATTATTAGCTAAAATTTATTGAAAACTATAAATTTTGGTTGACCTCACTTCTCATTTGACGAGCCTCTCTGCTAATTTTGTAGTTTTAAATCAATTTTAACCAATAATAGACAGTGTTAGAGAGTGTGTTGCTAGCAATCCTCTTGAAAAAGAACTGAGGGAATTCTCCCTTCAGACTTTGAGGTTCTACAACTACGACGGCCCAACAACGCATCTCACAAATAACAATGTATTATATCCTGTAGCCTCCCTTGTCAGGCAATTCGCCTTATTTCTACATTGATGCAACTAGCTAACTAAATAATGGATATTTATCAAAGCTTTCATCCAATATCATTACTTTTCCTAGTTACTCCTTGACATTAAAAATTTTAGCCTCTACAACCCAGTGTTCTAGAGTTTAATCTTTGTTACTCACTGATCTTAAAAAGAAAAGGAGTTTTAATATTAGTACGGTACAAATGGGCTTGTGCATTCTCCATTTTCACTGGCGTCAAGGGGTGCATCCAAGGTGTAAAAAAGACTTGACTAATTAAGAGTTCTACGTTCTTTGTTGCACATGGTAAAAATAGGTTGAACAATATCCATATTTCAAGCTAAAACACTTGCATGAGGAGAACAATATGCTTCTCTACGCTGAACAAGACAGGATTGAGATTAGAAAATGAGAATAATAAAGTGTGTTCAACTCACTGGAAGAAGCATTAAAACACCAATAGGAACAACCGAAGCCATGTCAGTCAAGGTTCTTTTAAGTGTTTTCTTCTCCTTCTCAGTCAATTCGTCCCCTACAAGTGCCCTTCTAAGTAAACCTGTGGCAGCAGCAACATCAATAGCAAGAAGCTGAGTTCCTTGCCAGACATCCTGCTTATTCATTCAATAATAGATTTCAGATCTCAGATGTTTATAAAGACATAACAGATGACTTAATTCTAAATTTCAACACGGGACATTGTCACTATTTTCTGAGGCACAAATGCGTATTGTGCCCACCAGTTTTTTAGTCTCTACAGAAAAAAAAAGGCCAAAACGAAGTTGGTTTCATATAATCAGTGTGCTGATCCAAATGAATTCTTAAACCAAATAAAAGCAAGATAATCTTTCCAAGAAAGAAAAGCCAGGAGGCTAAATCATACCGTTCCGGTTTCTTTTAGTCTGCCAATAGACTTTTCCAGTATATTTTCTTTCTTCTCAACCCTGGCCATCTTAACAACCCCAGCCTCATCAGTATAACGAGCACCATCATCACTAGCTAGTAAATCCTGTAAAAATGACAGTCAATGAGCAATCTAACAGAACAGTCGTTGGGTACAACAATCCATACAAACTAAGAGGTCAAGAAGGAAAGTTTTCTTTTGCAACAGCAGGTTAGTACTCCCAAGAAATTTTGTTAGGATCCTTACTCTTCTAAAGAATTCCATGGCTCATATATTGGCAGACACTCTTGGTTTTTCAGAACTTATAAATGCACAGCTGGATTTCTTTACTTGGTGGGTATGAGATCCGATATTAAAGAGTGCGTAGCAGCAAGTCTACTACAACCTCTCCCTATTCCAAAATAGAAGTTGGGCTGATATATCAACAGACAATATAGGTAACCTCCCAAAAGCTCAAGGGAAGTATTCTATTTTCTAGTGGTAATGGATTAACAAACTAAATTTGCTCATTTCTTTGTACAATCACAACCTTTCTCAGCCAAGAGTATTGTGGAATTGTTTGTTAAGGAAGTGATTCATTTGCATGGATTTCCACCCATCAATGTTTCATATCAAGACCAGCTTTTGGTGAGTAGTTTTTGAAAGGAACCCTTTAGGATGACAGGAACTCAGCTCTACATGAGCACTGACTATCATCAACAAACAGATAGACAGACACAGCTTGACAATAGGTGCTTAGAGATGTATTTGTGCATAAAAATCATTCTCTCTACTTCTATAGCAACCAAAACAAATAAATACATTGCCTTGATTAAATACTGTCATTGTTTTCTTTTTTTATATTTTAGTTGGATTTTGTTTTAACGGTTAGATTTAATAATAAACATAATAAATGGTCAGGATTTGTTAAATAAGATTCTCCTGTTTATTGTGAAGAAGAGAGGATCCAAATCCGTCATATACACATTCAAAAGAAAATAAGGGTGCCAGATTGTCATTCCCCGAGTATATAAGCTCCTTTTTAAGAAAAACCCTTGTTTGTCTACTCAAATCTGTGAAAACTAGATTATTTTTACCATTATTTTGAATTCAGTGTGTTTATACTCGAGTCAATACAAAGGCATCAAATACAATGTTTGAAACCTCAAAACACAGTGGTTGATCATTGCATCGTTTGTGGATACAAAGATTAAATCAAGAATAAATAACTGGTGGAACAGAAAGAAAGATTATTTGTATAGATAAAAAGAAAGGATGACGAAAACAACAAAACATGCATGCATCCCAAGCCAAAAGCAACAGTTAAGTTTAAAAAAATCTTTAGTCTGTCAGCAGCAATATGCGAAAAAATAAAATTTCAACATAAAGCTTATAAATCTGCGAGTAAAAATGTTAGGATAAAGAGAATTAGGATAAGACAGCAGTACAGTTAGGGTGATTATTGACAATGCATCTACAAACAACAACAAAGCTTTATCCCACTAAGTGAGATAAGCTACATGGGTCACAAAACATCATTTAGCACCGTTCAAAGACCAAATCTTCAGAATTATTTATCAATGCACTTGGTAAGCAAAACTTTTGAAAGCAATATAAAATCATAAACTTGTAACTTATTGAGTGTTTCAGACATACTTCATTATTTTCTGATTGATAGGCACTTCTTTGAACCCGTTTCTCAAGTTCTATTAGCTCATTTCGCAGAAGCTCAAAGCGGCGGATTTCATTGGATTCTTGGTCCACAACCCCAACATTTGGTGCAGGCTGTTCAATATTATTTTCCTTCAATCAAGATAGCAAGTCCATGTTAGTAAAGTTCCACAAAGTATTCACACACCAATTGTAACAGACAACATTTTACAACTAGGCCAATTCAAGATAGGAATTAATAGGCATTACAACTCATGCAATAAACTTAGCATTTTGACATTGTAAACTTTGAAGCTAAAAATAGTCAGCCACTTTTGCTAAGCCAAAGCTATACTTTTGCAATACATTATTTATTACTTATCACAACAAAAGAAAAAGCGTCACAGACATTGGTGAGTTATGTTCCACCAATGCCACTAAAGACATGGAGGGGATATTAACAACATCAAACTATAAATACTACAACGCGTACATAAGGATCCGCATCAGATTCTAAGCCGGGCTTTTTGGTGACAGGACCTCCAAAGATGCTCCAAAATTCACGCGATTTTCCAACATTTCTGGAGAAAAACCATGTTCTTCTCAAATAAATATAATAACAAGAAAATAAAACACTTCAAAAAATAGAAGTGATAGATGCCGGTTGTACTCTCGTAAATAGGCAACTAGATATTCATACCTTTTGTTCCTGTCTACCCTTACATTACCATTCTTTCGGCTTTTCCCTTTTACATACTCGTCTTCTTCAACTGGTGTGTAGTTCCGGCCACTGTTAACCCCCTGAATGAGAATAATAGAAATATTAGACAGTAAAAGAGAAACTCAAAAAGGACAAAGTATGTGACTAGTGTACCAGGGAGTCAAGCAACACAATGAATTATTGTGCAAGGAAATTGTTACAAGTAAAGAAATATGGATCATATCAGTATAAGTACATATATGAAGATCGTATCTTATAAGTAGAAATATCAAGATCATATTTGCATCACTAGTGACGTTATTTAGCATCACATGTATATTATTCTCATGGCCTCCACTATAAAAATCCATCAACAATTGTTTGTGCATTTGCTACTTCTCCAATGATAATCGTGCACAATTAGGAGATCCCGGGATTGACCAAATTGTAGAAGGTGGTGCTTAGTTTATAAAGTTGTCTAGTTTGAATTGTGAGAATTGCAAGTTAAATAAACACATTTGACTGTCTTGTTATAGCATCTTTTGTTATAGCATTAATAAATGTAGGATGCATTCAATTTCCAAACTTCTATCAATCTTAACTTCTAAATGTTCATTTTTATCTTCCAAATACATGTTTAATATCATATTGGTTCTCTATTTATAAGTAAGATTGGAAAATGACACTTCAATGTCAATCAAAGCCATCAAAGTGGTCGTTAGTTCTATTATTATAATCTTTCAATGAGTCTTATATGCAACAAATGTAACAATTGCCAATGACATATTTATATAATACTAACTTCTATTGGACCACTCACTAGTTAATTTATGGATATGTTCATAGTATAAACAAATACCAGCAAGCAATACACATACAATATTATAACAATATTAAAGGCAAAAAATTATTTGGCGCTAGAAACTAGAAAAGGTTTCCTCTTTCAGGGGAAAGAGACAAAAGAAATTCTTAAAGTAAACTTTAAACATAACTCAACCTCACAAAATCAGCATAATAAGGTGAAGTTATAATATTGTAATTTGATCAGCTTAGTAAACTTTATATACACTCATTGTAATTTGATCATATCTCTAATCGATGTAGGATCTCCTATACACCTCATACTGAAGATTGGACTAGATATTTGTAGGTGGTTTGATAGTGATCTAATTGTGGGTGATACAATAGGCCCAACAACCTTTGCTAGGATAGGTTCTAATATCATCTTTGAAAGTGGACTTTAAGTCTAACACAACCTTACAAAATCAGCTTAGTTAGATAAGATTTGCTTGCACCCACTTATATACTATAATTCGATCTTGTCTCTAATTGATGTGCGAGCTCCAATGACATCAAAATACGAAAAAGGATAGTGTTGTAGATTGTGTAATTCCATCATTTACCTAATGTATTATATCATTATTAAAATTTACTCTGTTATTCTTTTACAAAATTTAAGTAGACATATTTCCACATTATATGTAATTAGGACTCGTTTTCATTTTTGTAGTAATCAGGCCAAATTTGTTGGCTAGAATTCTATGATAATTTTTATCATCAAAGACTTTCTATATAGTAACCTGCATTGTACAGTTTGGATTATTAGTGTCTGAATGAATGATGTGATGCGGCAGCTCTCTTGGATATCAGTTAAGTAGTTAAAGGTTAGTTTAACAGTTGTCCCCGGCCTAAGCAGTTAGGTGTATTATAATATCTCATTACATCATTCACAAATTAGAAATTGATATTCAGTTCTTAATCTCCTTTTTCTAGTGAAAGTTATGGAAATTAAATTTCAAGGTAGATATCCATTATGTATAGTTTCAAAGAATTGATCAAGGAGGTTAGTGAGGAGTGGACGGTGTACCTCATGAAGAGAATCAGCTTTTGCTCTAAAAGATGCCACCAGGAATTCAGCTTCTTTCCAAAGTTTTCGTATTTTCTCCAAGTCAGAACAGGCTGCTTTCAAATGCTCTTTTCCAGAACTAGAGCTTGATACATGCAACTCTTCAAGCAACTTTTCAAGTCTTATCACAGCTTCTTCAACACTTTTCAGTGCCTAAAATTATATGCCAAACAGAAGGCACAAACAAGAATGAGATACATGAAAACAAAAGGTTTGAGAACCATCTAAAGTATGAAGCAAGAATATTGATAAAGATATCTTACACAAATTGAGAGAGGGTACAATGATGAAAAATAATTTAGTTTTCCTTTTTAGATTATCTTGTATTATACTATACAAGAGAACATTTCTGTATGTTATAATTATAGAAAAAGCCTCACATCTTTTATAATAAAAAATATAACCTACGTATATATTATTATTATTAGGAAAATTTTTATTTATTATTGTATTACCGTATCTTTATTGCTAGAGGAAACTAAATATCCTCTATTTATTGTAATGAATCCATTTTTCCAATATAAATAAAGCACCTGTTTTGTTTCAGAAACACAGTTTCATCTTACTGTCTCTATTTTCTATAGTTCAACATGGAATGTAGAGTCTCCTTCCATGTAGGCCCAATGGTCACCCTCTCGTATGAAAAGCTTCATTTTGCAAACCATTTTTCCAAAGTCACTTATTCTTCTAGTGATATCTCCGGCAACTTTTTGGGCAACCACAAGGTCAGGTTCACCCAGCTGCAATCTACACACTAAAACAAATGTCAGTCATGACAAATCTGCAACCCTTCCCCATGCGTGGCAAAGCTGGCAACGGCACCTGCCTCTAGGCAACCTATAACACAGGTGATTGTGGCTCAATCGGACATTTCAAGGTGAAATCTCAGTTTTCCTCTCCAGCAAATATTTCATTATTATTTCTTTTACAGATTTCAGTAATGTCTTCTAACACCCAGAACAGATTCTCTCATCTATTCTAACCATATTGTTAGTATTGAGAAGATGGATGAGTCAAACTATTAAAATTAGGCTTCCAAGATTGGATTATAGTTAAATGGGATGAGCCACAAATTACATCTCACCACAGTTTTTGAATCTATTCTTGCAAAAGAACGCGAACAATGTATAATGATTGATTCTCAAGTTTGTAGCATTATTAAATCCATTTTCCACACCTAACTGAAACCTATTTTCCATCCCCATGAGACATGTGCATCAATTTGGAGCAAGCCTCATTCCCTTTATACAAATGAACAACATCAGTTCAGTGTGTGCCAAGATCTCTTGACACTTCCTCTCGCTTCACAACATTTTTGGGCCCCATGTCCGTTTATCTTGGGTGGGTTGTGCTACCTTATATGATGTAATGAGCTTCTACCATCATCTACAAATGTATAAAAGAAACTTAAAAACCATAGTGCATTTTTTATGACTTTCGCCTTGCAAAGCTTGCTACAAGAGTACGTTGTTACACATTATCAGATTTTGGGATCACTAGTAAACCTTACTATGACTTTTGCAACGTTTGTGTTCCACCCTCCAAAGATAAGCACCAAGACACATTTGTTTGTAGGGAACAATATTACATTCGAATCACACGGCAATAGTTCTCAATACTTTTGCACGCATAATTCTAAAAATCATCTAAAATGTGAGCTTTGTCAACGCACAGGACTTATTTATCATTTATAGTGTTGGAAGCTACATGGGAAACTCCCTTGCTCAAGTTTGTCCAAATTTCTATTGTTGAGTCACTTGTTGCTCCGATATTATACGTTTTCATCCTCATATGACTCCAGCAAAATATAGACTTTATCAAATGGTACACGACTCACCATTCCATCAGTAACATTGCCTTGAAGGCACACACTGGTGAAACATTTGCTCACCTCTCTCAATCTCCTTCTCTAGGACCTTGGGTCATTGACTTTACTACTGACAATCTGTCTTCTATCACTGCTGCCAATGGTTCACAATACAAAGTTGCAGCATGCACTAACCAACCCCTCCCATATCTTACTGTTGACCTTGTTCTTTATGTCTCTAATTGCCTATTTATTTACTTTGTATTTCCTAATTGACCTAATCCAATGACATTATCTTCACCATTACTAAAAGTAATGTTACTCCGCAAGATTGGATTTCGAGCAACACGATTAGCGTAGGATTACATGACCTTTACCATCTCCCTCCACCATCAGTATGTGCATCTACAATCTCTCCAATGATGATTCATGTACAATTAGGACGTTCAAGGTTGACAAAATTGTAGAAGGTGGCGCCAAGTTTAAACATTTTCTATTGAAATCTAATTAAATCTTAGTGATAATGCTAAATGAACATGTCAAATTCCAAGAGTTCATGACATCCAATGATGTTCTTCATCAAACTTCACATCCTCATACTCAACAAAATGGAGTAGAGGAACCTAAAAACAAATATGTTACTGAAATTACTCGGACAGTTCTTCACAGTCATGTTCCTCACCTATTTCGGGGGATGTTGTCCTAATAGCATGTTGTCTCATTAACCAGATGTCACCATCCATTCTTAATGATCAAGTACCCCACTTAATCATTTTTCTTCATTTCCCTCAGTATAATCTTCTTCCACGTTTTTTGGTACCACATGTTTTACACATAACCTTACACCTGGTCAAGATAAATTTCACTTGGGGTTCAAATGTTTCTTCGATGGATATCATCATACTCAAAAAGGGTATTTGTGGTTTTCTCCTAATCTTAATATTTAGCGTTTGTTGATGTCTCTGTCTAAGTATACACATGTTCCTTCTAATAAAGACATGCAGTCACTTTCCCACATGTTACTCTCCCTTTGTCCCCAAACGACCCAGTAATATCTCAGTATGCTTCTCGACCAGATCTTCAAGTCTATCAACACAGCCCATAACCTACTACATTCTAGGGCAAGACTATTCTTCGATGAATAATGACATAATAGAGGTAATGTATGATCCTTTCCCGACATTATATCCGTTATCGACTCTTGTCTCCTCTAAAAATGACAATCCTAATGCTATTTGAAAAGGTATACATTCTACCCCACTATATTAACCTCAATTATCATTGACATTCCACCACACACTATAATTGTTTGTCCTTGTTATCTTGTATTCATGTTGCTAATTCTCCAAGTAAAGTTTTATCTTATCTAGGGTGGCAACAAGTGATGATTGATGACGTATCTGCCCTTCAAAATAATGACACTCAAGAGTTGGTTCCCTTTCCATTTGGAAAATCAATTTAAGACATCCACTTCAACCACCACGTCTCGCTTCCTACCATCTCTTCCACCAGGTATTTCCATTGTCAAAGTTTCAGCAACGTAAATTAAATTTTCATCTTTTACTGAGTCTAATGATTACGCTCTCCACATAAGGAATCTAATCACCAGCTAGAATTTGATCACATACATAATTAAAATCTAAATGTAAACTTCTCAAAATCAAAACCATTTATAACTTATCAAGTTTTTTCTTGACATCCTCCAATGAGTCAGCCACAAGGAATCTTTTCATTTCTTCTACAACAGCCCAAGCTTTTCCTACATGTGAGAGAATTATAATAGTTGGTCTGTTTGAGGGAGGCTAGGGCTGCGTCTAAGAGACACTAAAAGTCATTAGCAAAGATATTTTCAGCCTTCGTCTGAAAAGAAGAGCATGTCTTAAAGGATCTAAGTATCTCTAAGACATCAGGTTCATTCAAAACTAGATTTTTTAGATTCAATAAATTTTGATATAGTTATAGTCATAAGTTGTAAGGTTAATAGTAATTACCCAATCAGAATATCTAATATTTATTAAGTTTATCTAATTTTGTGATAAACTAAAACTAAATAAATCAATCATAACTGTTAAAAGGAAACAATTTTAGTTAGCTTCCTATTATAGTAATGAATACCCCATCATTCATAAATTATATATATTATATACTATAAAATATATATATATATATATATATATATATATAGAAACAATTAAAAATGGCAGGACATAAGATCATGGCCTAATTGGCCTCATTGTACAGGCACTACCCAACCATGAGTATTCTGTCTTGCTTGTTAGTGCTGTGACTTATTTGGTAATTCTTTAGCCCTTGTCTCACAATACTCCTCTCTTAGAGACTAGATACTTGACTCTAGTGTCTTTGATAATATGACTAGTAACCAATCATTTTTCTTTGAGTTGTCCTTCTCAGATTCGTTGCCTTCTATTACCTTCACAAATGACTCTTACATAAAACTTCATAAACTCCTTTTATAATCCGTTTTGTCTGTCCCTAGTTGTCCATTTAATTTAATTTTTATAGCAAACTCAGTTGTTCCCCTCACTTTGTGTGTCGTTTGTTAATAATTGTCAAACTCTAGGGAAGAAAGAAACATCGAGTTGAAACTGTGTTTCTAACACAGGTGCTCTATTTATATTGGAAAAAAGGAGTCAATACAATAAATAGAAGAGATTTGATATCCTCTAATAACAAAGATATGATTCATGAATATATAAAAAAGATTGTAATAATACGGATGTAATCTAGATAATCCTGATTATATAGGATTAGTTCTTTATTTCTATAATTATATCAATATTCTTGATTATATAGGTTCAGTTCCTTATATCTATAATTATAACAATATGCCTGATTACATAGGATCACTACATTATTTGTATAATTATAACGTCTATATTGTTCTAGAATAGGATGGATGGACAAACGATTGAACTAGGATATGAGTATTGGAAAGTGTATTGGCTATCACCACCAGTTGGCTGTCTTCATTGCTCTGTTGAACTTGCCCATGGATGTCTTGGTCACCCTATCCTAGAAATTTGTATTTTTAGTTCTTAGTTTTTCTGCCCTTTAGTCATTAAATGTGCTTTATGTCAATTAGGAAAATATATTTGTCACTCTATACTCCTCAAGTCAATAGGACTTAGTTTCTTATCCTATCCAGCCATGTCCAACCTCGCAGGGAAGATGAAGTTTCAATAATACAATGAAGTTCTAAAAATACAAATGAAAAAAGACTAGATACTGTGAGGAAGAGAGAAAGAGTACAATTGCTTGAGTGAAACTGATTGATTGTACGGTACTTAGGCTCTACAGAACAACTATCTATCTACAAAATCTTAACAGACTAAGTGGTTCCAGAACATCTATATTACAGATAGACTCTTCATAGACTAAGTTACACCTATTATTAACTTGGAAGCAGCACTTAGATCAATTCAAATTTTGAAAGTGGGAATCAAACCTCGTCAAAAGAACCTGACTCTTTAATAGTTGACTGAACTGTAGATCTATGTGCATGAACTACTTTAGTGGCTTCAGGCTCCAGGGCGTTTTCCCTGCATTACAATTCACAAAAAATATAAGTGATACAATCTAAGGAATAAGAATCTCTACAAAAGTTCAGTTTCACAATTCCTGGAATTCTAGTAACGCTATAAAATATAAAATACATTGTATAAACTATCTTCAAAAATTGTTTCCCCATACAAGCAAATTAGTTCAACATCACATGGTATCTGCATTGTTTGCATGTGGGTCCCAGTGCAAAAACAAGCACACCGGTAGGTGACACATTGTACCATAATATGATCACTCAAACTATACACCCTGCCCCCGGTTAGGATTTTCAACCAACTATTTATTAGAGTTGACAAATCTAGTGGTGATGTCTCCAAACGATCAACCTCAATATGTTTTGTCTTAGTGAAAGACAAGATTAGAGGCAATGTATAACATTGCTTGGTTGTCACAAATAAGGTAGGAGTTATTTTATCCACATGAACTCACAAGTGACTAATGTCATCACTATGTGTTGGAAGTCTCACATCAACTAGAGATAAGGTCAATTTAGAGTATATAAGTGAGTGTAAACCTCACCTTACATGCTGGTTTTGTGGAGTTGAGTTAGGCTGAAAGTGCACTTTTTAACATGGTATCGGAGTCGTTGTTAGAGCATATCCTACCAAGATTTGTTATTTGAGTAGGCTTAAAAGTCCACTTCTTAACATGGTATCAGAGCCATTATTAGAGTCTATCCTAGCAAGATTTGTTATTTGTTGGACATATTGTTCCACCCACTATCAGACTACCCATTAATGTCTAGACCCGCTATCAGACTACCCATTAATGCATAGTCCTACACTCGAGATATATACACCTTGGCATGAGTAGGTGTCTTAGAAGTCTCATATCGACAGAGATAAGGCCAATTTAGAATATATAAGGAGGTGCAAACCTCACCTTACAAGTTGTTTTTTGTTGGATTGAGTTAGGCTTAAAGTTCACTTCTTAACACTATGTATTCTACTTCTATACTCGATCTTGCCACAAAAGTTTGCTTCTTGCTTTTCCACGTTATTAAAGTACCTCAACAAGAACATAATTCCCTATATCGAGAGTTTATCGCTAGATGACTCTACCTAGTCAGCATGAGGATACCTAACAACTTGAGTATGTAGAAATATAACATACATTTGGACATATAGCAAAATTATATTATATGAGTGCAAATCTCACCTTACAAGCCAATTTCGTGAAATTAGGTTTAAAGTCCACATTTTAATATGATATCAGATCCTATCCAAGCCAGTTTCCAAGATTGTTATTCTAACCTATAGATTCAACTCTTGACCTTCCATTTCATATTCACTTATTGCAAAGATTCTACTCTGAAATGGATAACTAATAAAAAGACTATCTTTAATACAAGTGTTATGTTTATGTTGGAGAAACTGTACTCTTGACCTTCAAGGATGAATGTGCTTGAAGAGAGAGGGAATGATATGATCTAGACTGGTCAATATAATTTTAGGTTTTTTATTATGTTTCTAATTAAGAGTGCAATTGCTAGAATATCAAGAATAAAGAAGATAGACTGATTTGCATGATAGACCCAAGAAATATATCATCTAATACTATTTTCTACATGTTGATGAAGACTTGGTGCCCAATTTGAAGAAAACAAAACAAGCCGAAATTCACATGATCTAGAAGAAGCATTGAGGGGCTCAAGTTTAAGTAGTTGGGCTAAATAATTGTTTAAGCCAATTTTTCATCATTGTTAATGTAACTCGCATTTATTTTTATTTAAATATTTCAGATGTCTTTTAGGATGGTCTAGGTCAGTTTTTTAGTGTTCTAAGTGGAGTCATAATGGGCATGTAACACTTGTTGCCATCTAAGCTTTATTGATATGAACATTCAGTAAGGAGTTGGGACATATATATGAATTCTAAAAGAAAATTAAGTTCTCTTTGTAAGAACTTTATGGAGTTCTGAATTATAAGAACCCAAATTTGATCTTATTAGAGTACATGTGGCAATTAACCCTATGAGTTATCACTAACCTCATCTTTCTTGGGTGTGGCATCAATATTCTTCCCCAAACTCCTTTAATGGCATCAATATAAGAATGGTCCTTCTTCCGTTTTCTCATCACATATTCAACTCCTTTTATGTGATGTCCAATTTAAATAAAAGTAAATTCTCTTCTAAAAGAAGAGGTCTTTCTGGATAAAATTTAGCAATGCCATAAGAGATATTTTATTGAAAAAATGAAGTGTTTACCATGACAGCTAAAGCTGATGAAAATCATATTTGGCCGGTTACCAAGACAAACAACAAAGCACCATTACAACCCTCCAAAATTTCTTGGTGTATATTTTTGCAAGACTATAAAACAAAAGAATATGCAATTGTAACATGCAGTTACTACACTGATTTCTTTCGGTTGTTCTTATGCAGCTTTCAGCTAGCAATTAATATCCTGGTCTTTATTTTACCCCAAAAAATGTATGGTTTTGATGCTTAAATATCAGTGTTGACGAATGTGAATGCAACTATTTGAGTGAAAATACATCGTAAATGCAGAATTTCATTCATAGCTAACCTAATCATCCCAAGCTCTTCCATACATTCCATCAACTTCTTGTGCCTAAAATAAAAGAAAAAAACATATCAGAATTTATTAAACCGGTATTGTTTTGTCAAACCATAAACAAGCATGGTTCAAGTTACCCCGTTGACAGAAACTCAGCTGCTTTCACATTTGAAGGGCTCTCTGGCCATGTACTGTATTTAATAAAGCTCTGAATCCAGTGAGAGCAAGCATCAAAAGCTTGGGGCAGTGCATCAGGATTTGGAGGACCTTCTTGTTTATTTCTATGCATATGAGACTGTTTTGAAACACTGGTGATTCCAGGATAAAAAGGAAGCCAATCCAACTCTTCACAAACTACCTATGCAGTCAATGGGCTTTTACCAGTTAAAATAACTAAATGATTAAGCATGTGACAACTTTAATGACCATAAATACTAACCTCCACATACAATTGATATGAACTAATTGATGAGAGCTGAGGGTAGTATAAAATACTGCCTCCAATAAGATACCTGAACCAAACAGTCATAAAAGTAAAGAAATGCATAAATATTCATAGAAAGCACAAACAGAGTTCATAAATATTTGAGTTTGAATTTGATGGGAAAAGAGAGAAGACATACTCTTACAGTGATATGGTGTATAAAGTCACTTATTCTAATTATCTAGGCCAAGTACTAGTTTAGTACTCTAAAAGACGCTACAGAAAAAGAAACACATACAAACACACAAAACCCTAAACCCTAAAAGCCACTAATATAATAAGACTCCTAAAACAATAAGAAACATCATGAGCAAGGAAAACATTTAAACAAGTTGTACCTGATGAAATCTTCCATTGGATCATCTAGGGTTTCAAAACCATTTGTCAAAAGAAATGACCTTGTACTTCTGCCTAAAGCAATAAAGAACCCAAAAACAGCCAAATCCTTCTCCAAGACCTGCAGTAAGCCAACTTTCAATTGAAGCTTTTGTAACGACAAAGCACTAACATGATCGACAGAGAACTGCTTACATTCAACTAAACTCATCTCTTCAGTCCTACTTTATTCCATTCACTGAATTTTTTTCTCTTGAAACATTTTGATGATTATGTGACAGGTTTTTATTGATATTTGTAGATTCCTTCCATGTTTCCTAGTTTGCCTTATTCAGGAGATTACTGTATCATATCTTGGACGTAAGGATTATTGAGGAGATTGTTGTATCATCTTATATGGAGATAATATGATACAGTAAAAAAATATTGTTGATGCGGTTTTGCTACAGATGGAGCAGTGACAGTTTCACACAAGGGAGACAATTTCAAAATGAGAACACAGTGTTTGACTGCTAACATTCTCTAGCAATAACCCAGGGAATTCAAGTCCTGATCAAGCCCAAGAATTTATTGTAAATAAAGAAGTATAAGGTTAAATGTGGTTTTAGTCCTTCAAATTTGGGTTGTTTTTTCTTTTAGTGCTCCAAATTAAAAATTGAACTTTAGTCCATGAATTTCAAAAAATGTTCTTTTTGGTCCCTTGGCACTAACGGTATTATGCTTGTTGCTGACATGGCTAACGATGTCTACATCAACAATAACAAGTATAACTAAACTAATGATGTGAAAATTCAATTTTCAAATTTTCAACTAAAATATTTTTTACTCTCAAATTTAGGTCAAATTTTATTTTAGTCCCCAGAATTCAAAAAAGATATTTTTAGTCCTTCAAATTAAAAAAAAAATGAATTAATATCTCTAATTCAAGACTAAATGTGAAAATTGACTCCTTCATGTAAAAAATTAAGGGATGGAAAATTAAAAAAAAATATATATTGACTCATAACAATCTGTGTCAACCTCTTGGTATTATATGAATAGGTTTAAGTGACCAACAATATGTTTTCTAACAACTTTGAATCAGTTCACGTACATTCCTTTTATTGGTCATTGGATGTTTATATCCGTATTATAAGATACCTTCAAAACACTCCAAGACAAGTCTACCATATGAAGATAAAAAAAATACCCAACTATAAGATACCTTCAAAACGCTCCAAGACAAGTCTACCATATGAAGATAAAAAAAATACCCAACTATTTGGGTATTATGATGTTGATTGGGCTGCATCTCCTATGGAGAGACATTATACTTCAGGATATTATGTTTTCATTGGAGGACATGTTATTACTTGGAAACGCAAGAAACAAAATGAAGTTGAATCTGAATATAGTTTCTTGTTCAGTCAATTGTTGAAATTTAAAGCAATGGCATCTTCCACTTGTGAGCTTGAGTGGGTAAAAGAGTTTCCCCAAGAATTAAATTATGAGATTCAACAAATGAAGATGATAATCAAGCAGCTCTTCACATTGCTTCTAATCTAGTGTTCCATGATAGGATCAAACATAGAGAAGGATTGTCATTTTATTAGAGAAGGTTGTTATCAAAGGAGATAGATACCAAATTTGACAGATCCAATAATTAACTTGTTGTTGATGTATTAACCAAATTGTTGAGGGTCCTCAGATTGAATTTATTTGATTCAAGCTTAGTACATACAATTTGTATGCTCTAACCAATTTGTATGCTCTAACCTGAGAGGCAAAGTTAGAATAGGTTCAAAACAGCCTAAGTAAGTTTTATTAAGAGTTCTTTTCGTTTCTACCTATCTCTACCTAGGTCCTGGATTTCCCTTTACTTGTTTACTCTTTCTTTCTTATCATTGTATCACAGATGAGTTTCTATATAACTATGAAAACCTACGAGAGGCTCTTCAAGCTCTTTAATATGTATGTATATGTATATTCCTTTTTTATTTTTCTCAAGTAGAAACCTAAAATGTCAAATTTTCATTTGAAAGACTAAAAAAGTCACTTTTAAATTTGTGGAACTAAAATAAAATTTGACCTAAAATTTTAGGAATAAAAAAATATTGGGTTAATCGGTCTCTTAACTTTCAGTGAAAATTAGAATTAGTCCTACTTCAAATATTTAGACTAATTTAGTCCTCATCTTTAAAAATGCATGGACTTAGTCCTTTCAACATAATTTTGTTAAATTTAGTTAACGTTTCAAATGTTTCTCGGCTAACATTAAGGTGGAAATGTGTAAAACGGTGTAAACAACTAAAATACTATCATGAACGTTTGAAACGTCAAATAAACTTAACAAAATTTGGTTAAAACAACTAAATTCACGTATTTCTAAAGTTTGGGGACTAAATTAAGCCATAGTTTCAAAGAAGAACAAATTTCCATTTTCACTGAAAGTTAAGAGACCAAAAACATATTTAATCCAAAAATATTTTATCAAGAACTAAAAAAGTAACTTTCAAATTTGGGGAGCTAAATAAAGTTTGAGTTAAAATTTTAAGAATAGAAAATAATCTAGCCAGAAAGATTTGAAAATTGTATTTCCTTGTAATTATTTGAGATATTTGTTATTGTTAATCCTAAACTCTGGAGAAGAGAGAAACATTGAGAAGACAGCACAGGTGGTTTATATATATATATATAGAGAGAGAGAGAGAGAAAGTAATGAATAAAATAAATAAAGGAAATGTGATATCCTCGAATAACAAAAATATGGTACAGGAATAAATAAAAATGCACTTAATAATACATATATAATCTAAATATTCTTGATTATATAAGATCAGCTCCTTATTTCTATAACTGTACAATTGACATGGATGTTGTTAGCCACATCACCAAAGAGTGTATTGTCGTGAGTAACAAGGTACCAAAAACATCATTTTCTGAAAATTGGAGACTAACAAAAACAATTTTTAATATGATTAAAAATTACCTATATTTGACAGACCGAAAACATATTTAAGCCAAAAATATATTAGAAAATCAGTCATCACCTAACTTCTATCCAATTTTTGGAGTTGGCCACTCTATGTCACTATCTGGGATTGATATGAGGCAGTTATTTGTGTATTAGTTTCAGAATAAGAAATTATAGGTTATGATGTGACAGTTTTAGTGTTACACAAGTTGAATTTCACATTTGTAGAAGGTAATTAAGATGTGAGATTGTAACTTTTAGTGTTTTGATTGAAGGAGAAAAATCCTCATTAGGTGAAACTCCCTGTTTGTTGATGTTTGTACTCAACGAGCCTCCAAAACATAGTTTCCATAATTTTTTCTAAATTCAGTATTCCTGGACATTTAATCCAGCATGACCTCTCTAGAGTGGACAAAAGCAAGCACTCTTCGAAATTGGAGATAACTAACCTCAATACTTTCAGATGTTGTCAATCTTGACCATATTTTCTCCTTATCAATAGCTTGTTGCAGCTGCCTCTGAGCAAGATTTACCCAGAAAACAACCTCTTCTGAACCCCACTTCTCTTTAGCTCTACATGATGAAGCCCGAGGACCAAAATGTACAAGAAATTCTCTATGCAGACCGATATTCTTAATAGAATTATAAGCTTGACTTACAGGAATCAAACCAACTAGCATGTCCATCAAACTACCGGTTATTTCTGTGATCATTGAAAAGAATTGTGAACAAGAAACTTTTGATGGACCAAGTTTAGCAATTGCAGAAATACACGTTAGTGCTAGCAGAAGAAGTGATATGTCACTTGCACTGCTTACACCCACATTTTTTCCAGACCTGTAAATGCAGTTAAAATCATTAATGCATTTGCAAAAAATAATAATATCAAAGAACAAGAACTGATCAGTAACCGTAAATATCTCAATATATAGATAAGTTAAAGGAAAACATACAAAGCAATGGCAGCAGTAAAGCGTCCATCCCCTTGTAACTTGTCAACAAAGGATGCCACTACAGCTGGAACTTGCTCAGACCAAAACCATTCATATGCTTCAGGGTGTTTGGCTGATAATTTTTCTCTAATTAAACTCTCCAGGGGAGAAGATAGCCTTAGCAAACTGAATCAATGCAATATTTGCAAAAGTTTTAGACTTAAAACTCTAGGGAGTAGTATAAAATATTAAAACTAAACAAACATAAAAAAAGAAAATACAATGGAAGCAGGTAAGAATGAACCAAAATACAAACATGCTACCTCCTTTGAACAAATGTATGGACATTTCTGTCTCTATCGCTTTGAGATGAAATTTCACTTGCAGCATGCAGTAAGGAGTACACAGCAGCCTGAGAGAATTTATGCAACCTGTTTCTCAGTTGTTCTAGAATTTTGAAATTTTAAAAACAATGAGCTCAAGTGACTTGTGAGTTATGACTAATGAGGTCGCAGCATTATTGTAGCAAAGGCAATAGAAGAAACATGACTCAGATTAATTTATAATGAAGTATACATATTACAGCAATATATAATTAGTTTCCATCAATGCAGATGTTGTTCATCAGGAAGATAATTTTAAAAAAGAGAAATAATGAGGATGAAGCCAAATTCTCTAGTCCTATCCTTTAAGAAGACAGTATGATAAATTATATTAAGACTCAACTACCTATCCAAAATATTGAAAAATAAAACACAGAAGTATGTTTAACATACAAACAAAGAAACACTATCTTTTGAAATGAAAAATGTTCTCTTTATAAATGATATCAAGAAAGGAATGAAATTGATAGGACTGTTCCCATATCTAAAATAATACAAAGTAACAGATGATGACAATGATTAATATGTTTTGTTGATTTTAGTAATATCCAAGAAGCATGTTTTAAATTGAATTTTCATAATTGCAATTATAATTCTCACAAGTGCATGCCCAAGAATAGAGAGTTTCTTCTAGTAACCATAATTGTTCTTATTTGTTGATAAATGTTGGTTCATATTTTAGTCAAAATATCAACAAAGACATGCAAAATAAAACCTATTGTCCACACTTCTTACTTATACAATTCATCTAGATTGTGTTTGTCTATGTTCACATGAATTAGACAATGGCATGCTTTCAAAAGGCTCGGTCAAAATTTAGTATTCACAGATGTGTGTTGAACTTACACGTCATATATGGCCCAAATATACTACCTCACAAAAGCCATGGTAAAATCTGACACGGTAAATGCCATACCTGACAAGACAGTGCCTTCACCCATGCATTTTGGTCAACCCCAAGCCAGGCTGTCGAAAACCAGGACATTCGTGAGAATGATTTATGCTCTTTAATTGCCAGTTCATAAACCCTGGCTGCATCATATAAAGCTTGGACAAGTCCTTCACAAAACTCTTCATCTTCCAGTGACCTATTCAGTTTCACCCTCGTTTTTTCTAGGCCAGTACCGGTGCTAGCTTGAAGACTCCCATTGACAGTGACACCGTCATCAGAGGAGGCAAATGGTAGCAGATGCACCCTCCTTCTAGGTTTAGAAAACACCAAATAACACTTTCTACAACCTAAACCAGGATTACCACTCAATAAAAAATCATATCGTATGAGGCATCCTTTTCTTGAACTCCCCCATTTACTCAATAGTAGGCAATGTAAGTTTGACACTTTTTTCCCTGCGTAAGGGGAGCCATTTGAAAGCCAACAATTCGAAGAGCTGCCAGTCGATTTACAATTAATACCAGCACATAAACGATGAATCATATACAAAAACTCAGCTCAAAGAGAGTGCAGTAAATACGAAAGCAAAAACATTAATTCAACCACACCAAATACATTATGTCTTGAAGTGATGGTGCAACGGATATGATAATTACGAATTACATCCTTCTATCATTCAACTCTCTCAAACTCGATAACAAAACACCGACGTATCATTATGACCTAAAGAAATTGCAAGAAAACCATCATCGCAAGCCATAAATAGTTTCAGCTATTTCATTCTTCACCGATTGAAAACACTCGTTTCCATGCTGCAACAGGCAAAGTGATAAATACGGAAACTAAGAAACACTTCCCGAACTACAATTACCGTCACAAAATCGCTCAAGAAACTTCGGCGAAAAGCTATATACGCAACAAGAAAATGTTTCAATTCTGAAGATTAATCTACATGGAAAACCTAGGCGCCTCCAAACTCAGCAAAGAACCGTAATTCGTAACCAGCAAGAGAAAGAAAGAATGAAAGAAAGAGTGAAGGAGAAATCGATCACCACCTTAACGAGAGGAAGCTATTGCTGCCGCGCAATGTTACTGCCATGTAGTGCGGATGCAGAACCCGAGAGAAGATTACGTTGTATTTAGCGCCGAGAAAGAGAGGGAAAAAAAGGAACAGTGAAATAAAATGGTGGAAGAGGTTATTGGCCAAACGGACACGGAAGAGAGAAAAGAAAGGGAAGGCTGACGTGGCAAGACGGGTGCTTTATCCGTATACGTGGAGAGTCCGCAAATCACACACAACTGGGTATTCTTCCATCAGTTGCCACTGGCTCTCAGTCCATAGAAACATGGAAAATGATAAGTTAACAAAGGGTATATTTGTAATTAGATTTATCATATGAAATTAAAAATTTGGAGTAAAAGTGAAGTAAGCGGAAGAATAAAGGAAGGTGTAAATGGGATATAATATTGTTAAATCAATTACTCGTTATATTAATTAAATAAAAAAAATTATATATACATGTATATATATAATTTGTTCTCGAAAAAAAGGAATCCAAGATGCACATTGGTCGCAACTCGGCCTCTTTGTCAGATGTTATACAAAAAAATACTTTTGTTTCTCTTTAGACTTATCTTTTCGGTCATCTCCTTCCCCCTTTGGTGGAGACCAGTCACTTAGTTTTATAAAGGTCTCTAGCTCATCCTTGCCTCAGTCTTCCCATGATTGCGGGAGGTAGTTGATGTGTGCGGGGGTTACCCCAATCTTTGTGGCGATGTGGTTACGTGACGGTTTTGTCGTTATCCTGAGGAGAGGGGGTAGTTTAAGTAAATTGGGCCTTCCAGATAAGTTGGGTTCAGTGCATTAGAGTACATAGGTCGATTCCAAGTCGGACACAATACGTCTGCACACCTTGGTCGTCTTGAGGTCGGCCCAATAGTCCACACACATAGGTCGTCTTGAGGTTGGCCCAGTACGCACATACACATGGTCGTCCTGAGGTCAGCCCAGTATGCACATACACATAGGTCGGCCTAAGGTCGGCACAATACACACATACACATAAGTCGTCCCGAGGTCGGCCCAATACGCACATACACATAAGTTGTCTAGAGTCTGATCGCCAGGGTGTACACTAACCCTCCGACCTCGAGCAACCTCAGGCAGGGTGGCGAGGAGGTCGTTCAAACTTCTCTGGCGTGTGTCGTTGCCATAATGCGTGTGTGGCCAGTGGGTGACCGACCTTGAGACAGCTATACAACAGATGGAAGAGGAAAATGCTGAGAAAGAGCGGACTTGGAAGGCATTGAAGGATGAGCTGGCTAAATGAGGTTGCCTCTACCTATGGCATTGGCTTTGAAGCAGGTGCGATTGTTGTGCCCCTCTACCGATGTGTCTGTTATCGATGTTGGCTAGGTCATTGTGGATGGACAATTGGTAGAGGAGTGATGGCATCCCCATGCTACATGACCCTTTATCTTGTGTAGACCCTTAGGAGACTTTAATTTATTGTTGATACGTATCGTGCATGACGTTTTAACTTTTGCTCTCTTCGTGAGAATTGCTAACTTGACTTTTGTGTTAATGTCCCATTGTTGTGGTGCCTATTCTTCGATTCATGAAGTAGTTTTCTGATCTTAGTACGGTCAGGGTGAGGTTATGGGAATGCTCAAGGATGTTGACGTAACTTTCAATCGACTTCCTTTCGAGGTACCTTTCTTCAATAGATGATAGGGAAATTGTCCAGGGTGTTGACGTAACCCTCAGTCGACCTCCTTCTGAGGTACCCTTCTTCAATAGATGGTAGGGAAATTGTCCAAGGTGTTGACGTAACCCTCAGTCAACCTCCTTCTGAGGTACCCTTCTTCAACAGATGGTAGGGAAATTGTACAGGGGTTGATGTAACGCTCAACTGACATCCTTTCGAGATACCTTTCTTCTTAACGGATGTTAAGGAAATCATCAGGGTATTGACGTAACCCTTAGCCGACCTCCTTTCGAGGTACCTTTCTTCAACAGATGATAGGGAAATTGTTCTCAGTCGACCTTCGTTCGAGGTACCCTTCTTCAACAGATGGTAGGAAAATCGTTCAGGGTGTAGACATAACCATCAGTCGACCTCCTACCGAGGTATCTTTCGTAGCGGATGTTGGATTTGTTGTTTTACGGGTTTTCCCGACCTGTAGCCAAGCTAAAAGATTTTGTCGATTTACGGGTTTTTCCCGACCAATAGCTGAACTAAAGGATTTGTCGATTTATGGGTTTTTCCCGACCCTTAGTTGAGCTAAGAAATTTGTCGATTTACGAGTTTTTCCCGACCCTTAGCAGAGCTAAGGGGTTTGTCGATTTACGGGTTTTTCTCGACCCTTAGCCGAGCTAAGGAATTTGTCGATTTATGGGTTTTTCCCGACCCTTAGCCAAGCTAAGGGATTTGTCGATTTATGGGTTTTTCCCAACCCTTAACCGAGCTAAAGGGTTTGTCGATTTACGGGTTTTTTGTAATGTCCTAGCCGGAAATTACTTATTAAAATAAAACAAAAATAAAATTCAATAAAATAACCTCATTTATTATTCAACAATTTCCCAAAACGTGGGAAATATTTAAAACCTTAAGTTCAATGCGCCAAAACAGATAAAGTAATTCGCATTAATACTGTAATACAATTAAAATGGTCTATAAAATTATTACAATAACTCCATAGTCCAATAAAATAAACTAGTGAGAAAATCCCCAAGAGATCCCCACTCCGTCTCTATGCACCTGTCCGCTCACTTGCATCAACATGTGCTCCCATGTAACAAGTTACATGATCATCGCCACACACACACAAATAGGGTGAGCTCATTTAAATAAAACCAACCAATAAAATATTAAATACAACATCAAAACATTTAAACCCAGATTAGTATTCTTATCCCTTTTTCCGTACTTCTCCACTTCCAATACTTCCATTAGACGTCTATCATTTCTATACCCTTTAGGTGAGAACGATGATCGATCTTTGCTGCACAAGTGTCTACTCGCCCCTCCAACTACAGGCCACCACTTGATAGTCCACACGTGGGAATAACCTTGCCACAACATCTCACCGTGACACCAAGTGGAGCTCCCCGAAACAAACAAAAAGTTTGTAGCTGTTCCAGACTACCAAAACTCTATCAGAATACTCTGAAGAGGGCAATCACCCGAACGTCGCCGTACGAGCCACAACTCGCACACTCCACTGGACTTCCTAAACCACCAGGCTACAACCTAGAGTGGTCACGTGTTACTCTAATACGGGTTACACTCGTAACTGGACCCCCAGCCAAAGCCTCGCATCATGAACCTCACCTAAAGTTGTGTAGAAACCTTTCCTCTCGCACCATCACTTAACCAAAACCGCTTGGCGCACATTTCACGTCGCCAGGCAAACACTAGGTCTAGATCGCCTAGCGGGCATCACACACCGCCAGGCGGCACGCGCCTGCAGCATCATCACTGCACCGTCACCGCCGGGCGGACTCCACCATGCCGCCAGGCGCCACTCACCGCCACCGCCTGGTGCACCTGTCTCGCGTTGCCAGGCGCCACTGCACCTTCAGGATCTCTATTGTACCATACCGCCTGGCGGAACCCCCCTACCGCCAGGCGCCAAGCGTCAACAGTGGCCATTGCTACTGATTTGTGTTCCGTTCGCCTGGCGGCTCACTTTCGCCGCTAGACGCCATACCAGTAGCGCAATGCTACTGGTTTTTGGCGCTTAAAACAGATCCCAATGGATCTTAAATCATACCACACACCAACTTATAGAACAATTAGGAGACACCAAGCATAGTTCTATCACTGGAATATCATACACACCTTTTTAATCATGTAAATTGTAATTACCAATGTCGCACAAACTTCTTAAAATAACATAAACAATATAGCATATCAACTACAACACCCAATAAACATAATTTTCATACATCCCTATATATTCATAAAACTGAATTGAAATTCACACATTGCTTTTGACATTTTTTTCTCATTTATTAACATACCATCCCTCTAACAATAATGCCCCATGCAATTCTCACTTCTCGTTTTACCAAATTAACATACTTCCTGGAATATATCTTAGCACATACAGCAAAACATTTAAGACATCCATTTCATTACTTCACTTTTCCCACCTTCGCTATCTCTAACCTTCCTTAGTCCCTAACATGCCATATTCATCTAAATTTTCCATTTTAGACATATATATTTATAATGAATTTCTAATTGAAGAGCCAACACCACGAAGTCCATGTCAATAAACCAAAATGAGCTGCATTGTTAGGCCGCCTAGCGGCAGTTCATGTGCCGCCAGGCGGTGCATACACATCTGGGTTCCGCTCAGATTTTCCAGCTCTGAATTTCACCCCAATTTTTCCAATTACAGTACCCGCCTTCATCCTAATGTGTTTCTATATGCATACACCATACAGGGTTCATACAACATTCATATTATAGACAATTCTGGATAATCAACGCCTAATCATTGAAATAGCTCATGAATATTATCCCCAATTCCCACATAAACCTTCACCCCCAATTTCATTCTCAAGTTCAGGCAATTTCCATCAATTTAGTAATTACCAACCATAATTTATCATGCCAATTAAATTGGTGCGATAGAAATACAACCCAAAATACCATGGCATCACTGACAAACCATTCAAAACGCGAAAATGGGAAGACGCAGGTTGCATCGCCTGGCGGGCCATCCTCAGCCGCCAGGCGGTTCATAAGCGAACCTAAAAACAGACTAGAACACATAGGCCGCCTGGCGGCTCATACCCTACTGCCAGGCAGTTTCTGGAAAAATCCAGAAACATGAGCAAAACTTGATTTTTAATAGGGATGCAGGCTTTACTAGTTTCATACATTACATGATTATACAAAATCACTATTTAAAACAACGAAGGAACTCCCCTAACCTGTATTCCTTGTTAGGAAAATACTCTTTGGAACGAAGGCGTTACATTGATGTTCGTCCGACCTCGTGAATAAAAACCATTTTGTTCATCTCACAGCATCACTCCCGCTTGAAATCAGCATTTGGGTGTTGAAGGCTTTCAAGTAGGGAAAGGGTGTCCTTGGTCTTCCATATTGGTCAAGCGACGTCCTTGGTTTCACTCCTCCTGATCTTGTAAACGACATAGGAGATCTCCATTTGCACATCATAGGTCTCCCTACTCTAGAAGTGTATCCTTCATCCTGTGCCTTGCTTCTCCCTCTTCCCGACGTACAACGATATGTTCCTCTCAAGCTTCATTTGCTCAGTTGTGGTCCTAGTCCGCTCTTTGGCGTATCTACTTGTTCTCATTCCGCAATTCCAGGATTAGTTGCAATAACTCCCCAACAGTAGGCTCCATATTTGTGTGGTTTAGTTGGTGACCTGCCATTCTTTCAGGACTTCCAGTCATTGGGTTAGCTTTTGTTAGGGCCTGGGAATCAGTTTTACCGGGCCCCACGATGGGCGCCAATCTGTTCTCGCAAAAAAGGGAATTCGTGGTGCACACTGGTTGCAACTCGGCCTCTTTGCCAAATGTTATTCAAAGGAATACTTTCGTTTCTCTTTAGACCTGACTTTTCAGTCATCTCCTTCCCCCTTTGGTGGAGAGCAGTCGCTTAGCTTTATAGAGGTCTCTAGCTCATCCTTGCCTCAATCTTCCTAGGATTACGGGAGGTAGTTGACATGTGCGGGGGTTATCCCAATCTTTGTGGGGATGTGGTTACGTGACTCTTTTGCCGCTATCCTGAGGAGAGGGGGTAGTTTAAGTGAATTGGGCCTTCCGGATAAGTTGGGTTCAGTGCATCGGAGTACATAGGTCGGCTCCAAGTCGGACACAATACGTCTGCACACCTTGGTCGTCTTGAGGTCGACCCAATAGTTCATACACATAGGTCGTCTTGAGGTCGGCCCAATAAGCACATACACATGGTCGTCCTAAGGTCAGCCTAGTATGCACATACACATAGGTCGTCCTAAGGTCGGCCTAATACACACATACACATAGATTGTCCCGAGATCGGTCCAATACGCATATACACATAGATCGTCTAGAGTCTAATCACTAGGGTGTACATAATCTATATAATTTAGGGTGGTGATAGACATAGACTAGTATACTTATATACATGTTTTTGGAGAATTAGTGACAAATGGTAAAAAGGTGATTGGACAAACAATTGTACTTGAATAACATTGTTTATAAAGCTTTGAATTCAAAATTTATCTGGTAGTTAACAATGATTAATAGTTTGTGGAATAATACTTTATTAATTATTGGCATGGTCACCTTTCGAGAACTAATAATCACTTTGTCTTTGATAATGGAGATATGAAAGTTGTGAATTGCATATTTATTTAAAGGTTGTGATTGGTTAAGTTTATTGAATAAAAGTTTTTTAAAACTAAGTTCCAGTATGAATGTTATGAGTTGAAAATAGGTGGGTTAAATAAGTTGATAAAAATGGTTAAATAATTTATCACGTTAGTTTATTGATAATATGACGATGAACAATCAATTGTACTTTATTATCAATGTTTATATAACACTCAATTTTATGTTCTTCAATGGGAGTAGTGATTTGAACTTTATGTAACAATACTCTAATAAATCATACATATATTAAGTTGTGGGTTAAATTAATCGAGAAAAGTGACTAAATACATTATAAAGTTGGTTAAATGATGATATAATGTTGGAGAACCAATTAGTCATCAAGATCAGTGTACTTAAACCTTTGAATTTCATATTTGTTAATTGATTATTAATATTATTATTGATTGAATATTTTCGGAACAACATTTATATGTGTATGCAAAACATTATGTGAAAAACATCTTATTGGTTAAATTAGTTAAAGAAAAGTGGTTACACCACTTATATAGATGGTTAAATGATCATGTCACCTTCTAGGATCAGTTAAACTTGAATAACATTGTTTTTGAAGCTTTGAATTCCAAACATTTGAGTGATTCTCGATGATTCAAAGTTTGTGGAAGAATACACTAATGTTGGAGTTGCTCATGTTTGATTATTTTGAAAGTCTTGGAGCACTAGTGCAGAATTCCTATTTTACCTCGCCTTATATGCCTCGGTTGATCAGGAACCGAAGCATATAATGGCGCGGTGGCATTTTTGCAATTACAGCCAAGTTTTAGGCCTCGGTTCTCCAAATACCCGAAGCCAAAGATGGGTATAGGCCGCGGTTCGCTCAAAACCGGTGCCAAAGAGGTGTTTAGGCCTCGGTCCATCAGGACCCGAAGCCAAAAAGTGGCTGGAAGTTGTTGAATCTCTTGGCAAGCGTACCAAAAGTCAACTGTAGTATAATGATTTGAAGTAAGAGTGTCGAACCCACGAGGAACGGATTCAGTTAAAATAATTAATTATCTCAATCAGCATATATATACAAAGATTTTAAATTTGATTTGACATTGACTTTTGCATAAAATTAATACAGTA
>Ga0214543_1003299_pt1 | contig 31422 bp, 16 predicted proteins | sample CNSS2metaG_FD_160094 | JGI IMG/M metagenome (GOLD analysis project Ga0214543, IMG submission 160094) | Root nodule microbial communities from cowpea collected in UCLA plant growth center, Los Angeles, California, USA - CNSS2 | ecosystem: Host-associated > Plants > Roots > Nodule | place: USA... | reverse complement strand
GGAGAATTGTTAAGATGCCTTGAATGTTATGTTGTCCCTTCATCTTCCTTACTTCATATATTTATGATATAGTTATGGGTTGTAATGAGGTTTAAAGGGGCTGTTATTTTTTTACTCTTTTATAAGGTTAAAAGGCATCTGTATCATGTATCTCTCTATCATTATTCAGAAATAAAAAACTCTTGAACTGCCCCGTGGACGTAGGTCACATTGACTGAACCACGTAAATTTGTGTGTCTTCTTTTTCTCTTAATCTGTTTCTTTTCATCTTGTCATAACAAGTGGTATCAGAGCCGATGGTTAAAACCGGCTCAAACGAGTGCAGGTCCCTATATCGAAAGTCTTCCTGGCAAGACTTCCAGGTAAGCATGTCCCGTTAAGATGAACGACGGTACGAGAAGGGGTACTCGTGGTTGGGAATGCTTTCGCTGGAGGGGGAGTGTACCAATATGGTTGAAGGGACTCACCCTTGAGGGGGAGATTGTTAGGAATCCAAGTGTGAGTCTAAGTCCCACATTGACCAGAATTGAGAAAGTAGAGCACTATATAAGGATTAAGGCCCATAAACCCATTGCCTTAAGGTTTTGGGTTGAGAGTGGTGTCAGTGTCTTATGTGGTTGGGCTCAGATTTCATTAGTGTTGTTCTCCCCAGTGAAACCCCCTCTTTAAAACCTAACAGTAATGTTCATGCGGACACAAATAAGAGAAGTTAGACACAAATATCACCTTACCTTAATCCGTAATCTCTCGAGCTGACTCCTCCTCTGCTCGCATATGCTATCTGCTGGTATCACGGTTTGGACCCATGAGGGGTTACCTGCGCAGAGGACTCCGACAATCAAGTAAGCCAAAATCTCTTAAACAAGGGACTAATGAATGCGTACCTTTAATTATTGGGGTCCACACGTATTTATAGAGTTATTAACTATGTCTGGTCTTATCATTGGCTGGGCCATTGCTTGGGTCGTAGGTGGGCCTGGGCTTGGCCTAGGCCCCTAGTTCAATGATTGTTGGTCTTATAGGCCTTGTTTGTAATACTCTAAGTCTAGAATGGTCGACAGATGTTGTCTTGTCCTCTGATGTAGGCGACCTAGGCCGCTTATGCTTGTCCGTTTATTAGTTTGATAACTGCTTGCGGGGCTTTACGTAGGCGGGTTTAGCCGTGCAATTTTATTAGGCCGCCTAGGTGCAGTAAAAGTAACAATTGGAAAATTAAGATAGTTCTTGATTATGGAGGTAAAACAAATTTGTATTGGTAGATTTTTGCAGATAAAACTCGGAATGGGTACAAAATGAATATTATAAATGGATACTTGAGGATATTGAATATGACTATTTTTTACACCCGCATATTAACTGGTCAGATACAAGTATGATAGTATTCGTACCCATGAATACCTATAATCGCTAAACTCATCTTAATACATTGATTTTGATTGAGTTATGTTTTATCAATTGGTTTTAAAATACAATCTTTCATTTCTATGTAAAGGATAATTCAACATTATTTGTTTCAAAAAAACGCCATTTAATATTTGCTTATGAAATTTTATTTGAACTTGTATGAATTTGAGTTTATTTGAATTATGTTTGAAATATATGATAGTGATATATTGTATTTTATTTAAAGTTGTGGTTGAAAGAAGTTGCTAAACATTTTTAGATTTTTTTAAAATATTCGTGAATACTTACGAATATCCGTGAATATTAAAAAAAATATACGGGTAGATAATTTTTTTTTATATTAGATATACTTCCAAGTAATGTGAATTAATTTAATTTTATGATTGTTGAAAGAACGTTATGCTAAATATACATCTCTTTTACTTGTTAAATAGTCAAGATGAGAGGATTTAATAGATGATCGATTAATTATTGTAAATCTAATTTTTTGGAGAATATGATGTGTTATTCGTATATACTTGGTATACGATATATCATATTTATTTCAAATTATTAACTCACCTTCTTATGCATGTGTGATATAAATTACTATGATCAATGATCACACTTAATACCATGATAAATAGATCAAACAATAATTGAAAAATTTGTAATCCTCATATATTCTTCTATATATTCTTTTTGTTAATACAATGTTTATACACACATAGGGATGTCAATGAGACGGGTAGTAACTCTCCCATATCTTATCTGCTGAATAAATATTTGTCTCGTACCCGTACTCATATCTGTGCGGATATCTGTTATGCGGGTACTCACATATTGTTTTAATATCCACGGGTATCCGCGGGTATTTACAAAAGAAAAAAATTAATATTTAATAAAAAAATTTAACCATAAATTCAAATAAAAATACAATGCATAACCTTTATAAATTTCAAACAAAGTAAAAATAATTCATTTAAATAGTGTTGAATGATAGTTTACAAATAAATGAAGATCTTTTAAAACCAATTGATAAAAAATAATCCATTCAAAATCAATGTATTAATGTTTTAATATTTTTTTAATTTAAATTAGAATATAGCGGGTACGAATATCCATAAGTACGAATACTATGTTACCTGCCTCGTTAATATGTGGATGTAAAAAATATCCGTATCTGTTACCTGTGAGTATGCATTTTTAATATCCATTTCATACTCGTTGCAGGTTTTATCCGCGAATGTCCGCGAGCATGAACTTTTTTAACATCCTTATACACACACCATACACCATGACACATACATAAAAACCTATTACATCAAATATAATTGTATTATTGTATTTATTTTTGGGATATTATTATTTAAATTTCTTTCACGCATTGTAGCATAAGTTATATATCATAAATTTAAAATATAATTTTTTATTATATATATATTCTATATTATGTTTACAAATTCTCTATTAAATTTTTAGGTGTTGTCTTCTATTAAACATTAACAATACATTATAATATTAATATTTTAAAAATATTTTAGATATATTTTAAAATATTAATATAGTATTCATTAATATATTTTAAAGCACAACACAACTGAAAAAGAAAAAAGAACATAACCCAAATTCGAAGTAGAAATTGCTGGATTATGGACACTACGTGTAAAATCCTAGAAAATGGTATTTTAGAAGTGATAGTAGTTTAAAAATAGTGAGACTCGATTATTTTAATATTAAAAAGGTTTTAGTATAAATAGAATTATTATAAACAAGTTTCATTATTTTTAAAACACATCATCTCTCTAGAAACCACTTTTCTAGAGCTGTCTGACTTCTCTCTAAAAGTCTTGTCTTTCCGGTCGTCTGATTGAAGAACCGAGACCGTAAGATTGATCCTCTCGGTGAGCTCTTCAATTTGGACCGATTAGTTTCTCCTTTCGTATAGAGCATCCTGTGGAGTTAGAGACGTCTGACGTTTATAGAGTTGTTTAAGCAGGATACCAGGTCAGGGAAGGTAATGTCTATTATGTCTCACAAAACTATTAGGATTGTTATTATATGATTATTTTGTAATTGACTGATGTGTTTGATATGTGAATTGAGTTGTGATGTTTGAAAACGGTAAATACTTAGGTTTTATATGTTGTTTGAGAATAATTGTATGCTATGGGTGCAATTGGATGCAATTGGTCTTTGGTGGAGGTTTTGGAGTTGTATGGACTGGTTGAATAGGTATAATTTTGCTTAAATCAGTTTTTGTAGAACTATGCAGATTTACTTATTCATTGGGCGAGCCTACTCGCTGGGTGAATGAGTTGATCTGCAGAATTATGCAGAACACTGATCTGCAATTATGCAGATTCGCATACTCGCTAGGCTAGCATGGGCCAGTGGCTGGGCTAATGCTACTCGTTGGGCTAATTTCCAAGTCAGGAACTTCCAGACCTGTACCAGTGGTTGGGCGAGTGGTACTAGCTGGGCGTGCATGGGCCAGTGGCTGGGCGAGTGATACTAGCTGGGCGAGTGAGTCAGAACCTAAAACTTGTATTTTTGAGTTAAATTGGGTGGTGCTTTAGTTATCATAGAAGCTTTGTAATTATTATGAATGATGTGTATATGATATGAGATTGTTTGTATGAGACTGAGGTGAGATTGGTTAATGCTAACCCAAGGAGGATTAACAGTGATTGTGGTAGTGTATGCATTGAGGTAGGGATTGTCTTGACAGTTATCCTGACACTCTAATAACCATTCAAATTCTCAAGTAGAGAGGAATGAGGTATGTGGTGAGAGGAGCAGGAGGTCCTAGCCTAGGGGTTTTTCCTTGACCATAGGTGTGAACAGACTTACCTTGTATGTGGTAGAGTTGTCGCTCTTAAATCTGTCGCTCTGTAAGCATGAGATGCCATTACAAGTGCAGAACTGATTGGATCCGACCACAATGCATGTATCCGGATTAGTTGAGTCATAGTTTATAAATATATGTATGTGGATATCTGCTTGTCTGTAGTTGTTAGATATATTAATATTATATGGTTTAAGAAAATTCTTTAAAAGTCATTAGCTTACCCTTCTTCTGTGTTTCTGTCTTGTGTTGTATGTTTTTCTTTTGCGATGATCACCTATTCGGTGGGAGCAGTGGTGCAGTTTCAGAGGCACCCCTGAAGGTTGAGGAGCCATCTTTTAGGTCGAAGGAGATCTCAGTGGGAAGTTGTTGTAAATGGTTAGCTTGTGTTTAGAATTAGAAATGTTTGATATGTATAATTGATATATTTATATAGTCTGATCATTTATAAGACTGTATTAATATATTTTATACATTTATTTTATTTGTTTTGGACACTAAAATGAAATATCCTATTTTATTAGTTTTAAGCTGTTAAAATTCGGATGTTATAACATGAATACCATTAAGTCACCCCTAAATACTTCTTTTTTAGTACTTACCTGCTGCACTTTCCACTTTAAATAAATATATTTTTAAATATTAGTTTTAATATAAATAAGTCTCAGTTAGATTTGACTTATTTATTATTGATTTTATGTCACGCAGAACAAGGGCAGTTACATTAACCAGAGATAAAAAAAAGAAAAAAATAATTGAACAGTAGCAATATTTTTATTGCAACAATTGCAGAAACAGAAGCACTTTACATTGCTTTGGTTATATAATATAAATCCATGAAACAAAATAAAAGAATTTGGTGTTATTTCTTAGGGCATTATTGAAATAAGAATTAAATCAATGAAAAAACAATGAATTATTAGGTATTAATGAACGACCTCATTAGGAGAGCAACAGAAGGATGCAAAACATTTTTTTTTTCCAGTGTATGGTTAGAATAGTTCAACGTTTTGAAGTCTTGAGTTCTAAAGAGGAATAGCCAAGTTTTTCCGCTGCGTACGCTCTTCATTCTTCAGCTCTATCATGGTACCAACGATGATGTCAGAAGCACTATTCACAATCTCTGACAAGTTCCTGCACCATAAACAACTTCATTAAAACCTTTCCAAATGCATCTCAATCACTCTTATTCCATTACCCTTGTACAAACCTTAATTATTTTGTCTTAATTAGGGTTTAGGAATGAACTTACCCTTTAGAAGAGTTGAACGTGAGTCCCACGGTGTACTTAACCTCCTCAAGAGCCCACCTGAATCGGCGTAGTTCGTCCTGCGACCACTTAGGGTTGTTGACAAGACGCAACTGCGAAGGTTTAACGTCGCAGAAGATGGGAATGACCTTCTTGTTGCACCCGAGAAGAAGCGCGAGCTCGTGGAGGCAAAAGTAGGACTCGGTGTAGCGTGGAGACAGAACCGCCACTCCGATCTTGCATTCCATAACAGCCCTGTTGATTTTATCAAACAGTTTGTCCCCTGGCTTCATGGTCTTGTTATCCAAGAAAGGGTTGAACCCGTGCCTCTTCAAATGGTCGTACATCAACGTTGCCACCGTCTTCTTCGTGTCCATGCTCCGGTGGTTCAGGAACACGTCACACGGCTCCACCACTCGCCTCACCACCTCTTGTGCTCGCTTCGGCTGGCTCAGAAGCCTGCGGTTGAAGAAGCTCATTGCCACGTTACGCTGCATGCTTCAGAAATAGGAATGGATTTGTGTGAGTGAATGAAAGTGTTGCTAGCTCGATGATTCAGCTGCTGTTGTTGTTGTTGTTTCTTTTGTGTGCTTTTACGATGATAATGATATTGGTATCTAATGAATTGACGGGGTTCCCTTTTATAAGAGTCTGTAGCGAATTTTTTAATAATATTCATTTCTCTTTCATCGACTTTGGTCTTTCGTGTAAAGTTCTTTGCGTGGGTAGGAGGAATATTTTAATTCTAGTTTTACCTTAGGCGACATTTCATCTTCTCAACATCATGGTAAAAGTTTAAGGATACAATTTAGCTGCAGTTTTTGTTTTTTTTTTACCATATTGTCACATCACATCACATACGTGTTTTTATCGTAGAGGACGAAAAAGTAACTTCGTTCAGTTAAAAATAATTTTTTTTATTGAAGAACAAACAGGTATATTTGTATTTCATAATTATGATTTTTAAGTATGGAAAAAAATTATATACCATACCCCTAACTGTTGTTTTTATCCTTGTATGAGATGAGATTTAATTTGACGTAACAACCAACCCTGTCAACATGTTAAGATTTTGTATCTAAAATGTGGTCAAAAGAAAAAATTGTTGAGATTGAAAGTTTTCTTAACGGTTATGCAGATTTTGACAGATGGGTGCAGCAGTAAATTGGACTCTCCCTCCTCCAGGTTCTATACTGAGAGGAGTATACCCCTTCAAACACGTTGTGGTCTTATTGTTTGTGGCTCACTCATATGTGAACATTGAACATTATCATGAGACACGAATTAAGGTTTTGAACGACACAACAAGCACTTTCTCCGTATTATGGGTTGGAATATCGATGAAACAAATGAAAAAGGGGTGTAAACCACTGTGTGCATTGTCCACTACTTTTCTGTACATGTTCAAAGTAATTTCGTCTTGGCTGCGCCAGGAATATTTTTTTTTTCTATTTATTTGCTTTCTTGATTTTGACCAACTTGTGTATCTGTGAACAATGGCTTCTTGATTAGTCAATCATATATTTGTGTCGATGGCTCAGACCCTCACATGGAATAATTGAGATGAAGCAAACTCCAGGGTGCTTCTTCCTTTGACTCTTTGAATAGACAATTTCAAGCCATGGCTCATCACAACTATACAATATTCATTCAAAACTTCTAAACCAAAAACAAACCAATACTTTTTGAATTAACCAAGAAAATTTTTGGAACGGTTGTATATTTTTTGTGTGTTGAGTATAAGTTTAGTTTCGTAGGCAAATTCATGTGAATTATAGTCACACATACCAGCATTGATTCATTAATTGAAGCATCTTCTACTTGGATACTGTGAATATTCCTGCGAAAACTTGACTTGGTTAATTTAAAAATGGAGTTCATTAATTAGCTTTGTTCCGTTTCTGCATAATTACGTTAATTAGACTTCACAAGCTTGTTAATTAGGCTGCATGTTATAGTTTTTTTCCTGTAACTTTCTTTCCTAACACAATCAATAATCTCAATTAAAAGCAAATTCTAGTCCAAGATCATGTTTAAAAAAATATAAATATATGTTTTTTTTTTTCTTTTTCTGCTCAATCTATATCTGAAATTGACAAAGTATATTTGCCGGCGGTCATTTGTGATAACAGCATCATTATAATTATGACAGTAGAGAAATTAAGGTGCATTTTAATTTCTATAACTAATATTGCCGAAGTTGAGATAGTAAAACTGTCACATAATATAACTAATAATAACGATTTGAATTGTCTAAATTAAAGTTAGTTTACCGATTCATATCATCATACAAAATTTAAAGGGAATTATGGTACCATATAATAAATTTTGGGAGAAAGACCATGGTGAATGTAAAATGGCATGAAAGTGCACATTCAAAAAGATCTCATGAAACATGTTAAAGTTCATAACCAGAAAAGTGCTTTTTAGTTTATGTTGTGTTATTGTATTAAGTATTTATTACTTTTGCTAATTAATGACTAATTTCCTACTATCTTATTGATTCTCTTCACTCAAATATGATTTTCCTACTACAAAACTCAAATTTAAAACCTTCAAAAACATCTGTGCTCCTCGACTAGAAAAAGAAATCTTAATTTCTCTTAGAGTTTAATTTGAATTTAAGAGTAATTAATAAATAAAATAAATTAACAGAGAACATTTTTCAGCAAACGTTTGTTTATTCAAGTATAAATGTAAACAAATAGTTTAGTCTGGCTTTTTGTATAACACTTTCTTTCTTAGTGCTACTTTCTTTTCGCTGTTGTTGAATTGTTACTTTCTATTCAATAAAGTTCTTTTTACTGTTGTTTTGGATTGCTACTTTCTGTTAAATACATGTTTTAGCTTTAAACTGTTTTTTATATTTTTTCTATATTAGAGATTTTATATTGATTATAGATACAAAATTAAATTATTGTATATAAGTGAATTTAGTTCTTATTTTACAAACTAATTTTTCTAACATTAAATTAAATTTAAAATTTACTTTAATTTAATATACAAATATTTACTCTATGTTAGAAAGATATCAGTTGAACCATTAAATTATGAATTTCTTTGGACACATATCTCACTACAATAAAATTATTAAATAGCAGTCCATTTTAAAAATGAAAAACAATTAGTTACTATAATAATTAATTTAAATATCAATTTTTAAATTAAAATTTTTGTATATCTAAAATAATTTATAAATACAAAATCATAATTAATTTATAAATTAGAATCTGAATTAGTTTTTAACATTAGCTACTAAATTTTTAGCTACCAAGAAGTTAATGTTTAAAATTAGTCTTTAAAATTATAAACCTTTTAATAGTAAAAGTTTTAAATTATAAAGTTCTTATTTATTTTGTTTTTTATATGGAGGTTGAGACAATTCTATCACCTTTTTCAATATATATATATATATATATATATATATATATATATATATATATATATATATATTTACTAATAAAAAAAATTATTAGTAAGTTTGGTTTGGACATGATGTAATTGCATTTGTATTTTACTAGGAGTGATAGCTGGACTATACGTACTTACAATTTGGAATTGATTAGGTCGTGTTCTTCATTATTATTTATTGTAGCATGTTTTTAATAAAGTCAATATATTTTCACTCAAGAGGGAATTTGTTTATGTACTATTTCAATTCAGTTTTCTTTCTTTGTATTTTTCATTCTTTGATAAAATGGTTGTTACACGTTACAAGAGTCGCTTTTTTTATCAACTTAACTGCTTCGGTCAATGGAAAAGATTCTCCTTTGATGCATTAATTATGTATAGCTTTCGTAATAATAATAATATTATGACCTAAATATCTTTTTCATTTTTTTTTGTAAATTTAGAAATTGAATAAGTAATCATTTTTAGTATAATAAAAAAATTGTTACATTAATATACTAATTTTAATTTTATTTAAATTACATTAATGAATGATATAATTAAATGTGTTTAATTCTTAACAAGGGTTACATGTTTATAAAAGAGCTAATTTTAACCTTAATATGCAATAATCTTGAATGAACTAATTTATCTTTGTTTTTTTCTTTTTTGCTTTATGAATTTAAAATCTTAATTATATATTAACATTAGTTGTTTTAGTAATTACACACAAGTAATAATTATAGTAAAGAACAAAAATGTATATTGTTATTATATTTTTAGTGTATCAAAATAAATTAAATATGTCAATATTTATTAAAATAAACTGATTATTTACCCTGTGAATCTTAACTATGTTTTCAATATATTCCTTTTTCCTTTTGGTTTTCGATTTCAGTAATTATTTCTATTTCGTATATTATTCTGATTTCCATTGATGAATGAGTTATCCGTTTAAATAACGCAAACAATAATCAAAGGAATATAATATTATTTACATCACATCGATTGATTAACTTTTTTTCTTTTAAATAAAAATAACTTTCTACACGTATCAATTTTGAGTTTGGATTTTCTTTTTCTATTCTATCTTCAAAATACATTAATAACTATTAATTTAAAATTTTAAAAAAATATAAAATTAATTTAAAAAAAAAAAAAACTATATTTTAATGTTCAAAAAAAAAAAAAAAAAAAAAAACTCAATAAAAAAACCGAACTTATCAATCTTATTCTCTAACATGGAAAAAAATACAGAAAACCCATCATTGAGGCTAATAAATGACAAGGATCAAACCAAAATTAAAAAAGTTTACGAGGGACTAAAATTAAAAAACAATATTGACCAACATCACAAATGCTAATAAATGATAAGAATCAAAATTAAACTAAAGCAAGTATGATGGACTAAAATGAAAATTAAAGTTATTGAGGACCAATAGGAAACATACAGTATGTATCAATCCTACTCACCGACTCATTTGTTATTTAATGGATGTCAAAAGTGAAGGAATCAAAATACAAATAAAATCTTTATTAATAAGAAAAAGAAAACTATTAAATAATAAACGCAAATTCTGTAAATTTATGGAAACCCAAAAATTTATTTAATCCTTATATTACTCATGATAGGCATTAATTTTAAGAAATTTGTAAATTTACGAGAAACCAAAAGTTTAATTAATCCTTAATTATACGCGATGTTATAAGTTAAACACATTTTACATATATTACTCGACCAATGTAATTCATAAACATACACATAATGTCATAATAACCAATTTAGTAGCATTAATTATCATCTGAGATCAATGTAATATTCTCAAAGTAAAAAAATTATATACTGACACGTGTTACTTCGTGATTTTTTATTTTTTATTTATTTTTAAATTTGTTTAAATATGCACGGGACAATCCAACCACGTGTCACGTGTCAGAGTCAATGTTTTATATGTGTTATTTTTGTTCAATTTAATTTTAATTTTGGTTAAAATTTACCAATTTTGTCATATCGAAGATGAGATCAAATTTAATTTTTATATAAAAATTATAATCATGTGAATTTTAATATATTATATAAAAATATTTATTTAAAAATGTGAATTCTAATATAAAAATTAAATTTGGTTTCAATTTGGAAGGGACAAAATTGGTTGTTAACAAAAATTGAGACTAAATTGAACAAAAATCACGAATATAGAGACCAAATTGAATATAAAACATTAACCCTGTTATGTTGCTCGCTGCTGCTGGATTGACACGTGGACATTTAAAAAAATAAAAAAAAACCACAAAGTGACATGTGACAGTCATTATTGTTCATGATCGTTAATGATTGGCTTAAATACCTTTTTGGTCCTCATTTTCGTAGTGTTTGTTGCGAATGATCCTCATTTTCACATAATGTTTAAAGTGGTCCTCATTTTTACCGAATGTTTAGAATGATTCTCATTTTCGCAATTCGTGTTTTATTTGGTCCTTTTCTGTAACGTCGTTTAAATCATTAACGGAGCATTGTACATGTGGCACGATTTGTATTAGGGTGTATTACGTGTACTGTACATGTGGCTTAATTAGATATTTGGGGATAAATTGGTGAGCTTTGGCAATCTTGTTCCTCCATTCCCAATTGGTATTGCTGCAATCTTCTTCTTCCTGCAATCCCATTATATAGGTATGTTACGGTCCCAATCTTCTCCCTTTACCTCTGGTTGTAATCGTTGGAGGCAACCGTGTTGTATCACTTCATGCATTATTGGTGGTTCAACGAGAAACGAATTAACCCCGATTTGTAGTTGCAAAGAGATGGGTGCTTTGAGGATGACAAGAACTCCAAAGAATATTGGAAGAAAATTTTGGGTACAATCTATTTTTATTTTTGTGTTAATAATAAATTGGTTTTAATTTTTGGTTTATTGATTTATAGAGTGGTGGTTCTAATAATGTGGGCTGCAACTTTTTCAAATGGTGGTGTTGATGAAAAGGATGTCATCATCATGACACAAATGAGGCAGATTAATGATTTAGAAAAGGATGTCCACTTCAATTTCACCTTCCACTTCAACATCACTATTCAGACCACTGGCATCCCCAATCTCTACTTCAATAGCCTCTTCATGGGCCTCTACTTCACCATCGTGGTGGACAATAACATTGAACCTATCATCACTTGTTACCTTAAAGTAAGTAAATTAAATAGATAAAAAAGATGTAATATTAAGCCTACTTTAACACAATGGGGGACCACTGCTACAATCAATTACAAATAAAATAATGGGAACCATTACACCAACATCGACAACCGACAAATAAACCAACTAAAATAATACCCCACTGAACCCCACCTACAGACACAAACTACACAAAATCATGGAAGTAATTTAGAAACCAAGTAGAACATCACAACAATCGAAAGACAAACAAACCCAAAAATAGAATTACGAAAACCCTAACCCACGAGCAAACACAACCCAGAAAACACTAACCACGAGCAAACACAACCCAGAAAACCCTAAACCCACTTACCTCGTTGATGATGATTAACTAGAAAATTGAAATGAAGAATGCAACTGCAATCCAATGATGAAATGGCAAGTATTAGCTACTTCCTCTGCAAATTTGAACTCAAGAAAGATGAAGATAAAGAAATTTCCCTAATTGCAAAATTTCCCCTAAATTGTAAAATTAATGTTAATTAGCCACCTGTACAGTACACGTAACACACCCTAATACAAACCGTGTGCCACCTGTACAATGTTCCGTTAATGATTTAAACGGCGTTACAGAAAAGGACCAAATAAAACACGAATTGCGAAAATGAGGACCATTCTAAACATTCAGTAAAAATGAGGACCATTTTAAACATTTTGTGAAAATGAGGACCATCCGCAACAAACACTACGAAAATGAGGACCAAAAAGGTATTTAAGCCTTAATGATTTAAACGATGTTAGCAAAAAATGACCTACTTGAACAAAATTGACGAAAATTAAGATCTATTTGAGAAAAAAAATAAAATTAAGATTGATTTGACAAAACTTGATTTTAACTTTTTTTTTTAACTTTTTACTTTCTTTTCTTTAATCTAAAATCTCTCATTTTCACTATGTTTCCTTTTGTTTCTTTCTTCTCTATTTCTTCATATTCACTCATTAATTAATGTTACGGGTTAGTTACACAATTATCCCGTGACGGAGGTCAGGTGAGCCGAGTTAATTATTGCAGGTAGTCCAAGTCAGATAGTATCAATTATCCCGTGACAGAGGTCAAGAAGATCGGATCACAATGGAATCATGGCACTTGAACTTGTGTTACACTCTTAAATAAAAAGAGTTATGTCTGACTAATGACTATAACTTTTAGCTCAGTAATAAGCACTCGATACAAAATTTAACAACTTTTTCTCAAATTCTACAAAGAAAACATTTTCTTGCAAATAGCACAAGTGTTGTGTTTTCTGCCACATATACTTTTAATTTTAGAGTGTGTTTAGATCCATATGTTTACTATCCATATATACCTAAAGAGAGGAGAAAGTATAAAAATCAATAAATAAAAAAAAAAAGAGAAATACAAAACCTAAAAGATAAATTACATTGTAAATTCTCTTTTCCTTTCCTCTCATGTAAAAGAAGAATCGTTAACTTTGATAAAATATTTGATGTTACTTTTCCCTCTCAAGTTCAATAATTAAAAAGGTAGAATATGACTTACTGCTGAAGTCACACAAGCTACCTACTCATCTATTCATTTCAGGGTCCTACACTTTCATATATAGTACTCAGAAAGGTTACATAAATGTATTTCTACCACAAATACTCTCAAAAAACTATATATATATATATAAGTATACTGCAAAGAATATGGGGACACAGTAGCAGGTGTGATGAGAGTATTTGGCCACATTGCTTGTGTTGTGGTGTTGGTTAAAACTTTCTGTCATGTGCCTATGCCAATCAAATCAAAAATAGCTGAGATGGACCCAAACCTGTGCTTTGTGTTTGGCCATCTTCATCATGGACACCATATCACGCCCTATAAGAAATGACGATCTAAAATCTTAAGTCAGTAAAAATAATTAAAAATTATTTGAATCTAAATAAGTATCTTTTAAAAGGTAGAAATAAAAGATTACGGAGAGAAAAACTAGAAGAGACAAATATATAAAATTAGAAAAGACAAAATAATATTTTTTCATATATTTGACAGTAATTATAACAAACGCTTAGTTACATGTAGGTCTGTCACTGTACAAAGCTAACTAAAATGTGGTAAATCATTGTTTGGAAGACTTATCAGACCAGTCAGCATTAACATTCTGTATTTGTTTTCACTGTTCGTCACTTATTTTTAGACAAGAATATGTATGCAAAACAAGAAGGGCATTATTACCATGTTGATTTTTGTGTTGTTTATAAATTTCTTTGGTGGATCTAACCAACTATTAAGTGAACAAGTTGAGCTGAGAATTTAAAATGCATTGGCCCCATATGCAGGTGATTTTCTACACTTATCTTAAATGGTTGCTTTTGATTTAATTAGAAGGAAACAAACCTGGTTTGAAATAAGGCCTTCCAACTGCTGCAATAGTCACAGGAAACATCATTTACTCATTCATGCACTTTCATCTATAAAGAAGAGAGATTGAATAACAGAGCTCTTCATTATTTTTCCAATAATAGAAAACACAAAAGACACACAAAGATCTTTAAATTTAATAGGAGATACTCAATGGCTATGGATGTTTAAACATCCAAAATCTTTTGCTGCTTTTTGAGAATAAATTTATCTTACTGTAAGAAAACATTTTTGTCAGTTAACAAATGATGATGAAAAGATTAAAGTTACCAATAATTCTTTGACTTTTTTGAATTGTCTGATCAGTAATTAATAAGTTGAATTTTGATTGCAAAAGTCCATAACTTTTGATTCATGAAAATAAACAATTAGTACTTTTAAAACATACAATATATGGTTAATATTTTGTACTTTATCACATTAAAGGGGAAAAGCAATCAAAATAACAGAGTAAAGAAAGTAAGAATTTTAATGTACTCTGATCTACATTTGCAAGTACATTTCGTTGATAAATTTAGTCTTCATTTTGAAAGACTATAAACTAATGATTGTGCCATCTACTGTTAGCTAGATTGGATCACTATAGTTCTTTTCATCCCTCCTACGTTAAAATACATGAAAGTTAGACACTTTAACAGTGTTTTTTTTTTTTTTTTAAGATATGAAAGAGATAATACAAATATCAAATCAGGGAAAGTCCAAAAATAATATAATAATATCAATCAAATAACAATAATTATGGCCTACTTACTGTTGGCACATGGTGAAGCAATCAGATAAGCATTTGGTTTTGAGTGTTGGAAAGGTATTTATTAACCAACATTAAGCTGAAAAGTCATGGATTATTAGCAAAGCTATGATTGCAAATTTCTTTCCCTTTTTTCTTCTATCAACCGATCCAACCACCATAACATAGCCCCAACAGTGCCAATGTCATTATCCTTAACTACTAAATAGGTAGATTTTAATTGTCCACATGTATTTCCTGAAATTATCTGCATAAATATTTAGTCCTGGAGTGACTCTTTTATTGGTGCTTTCAAAGATAGAAAAGTAGAAATGTTCTTATGATTGATGTGTTTTTCATTTGGCTAAAAAATAAAAAATATTTCTTTCGACTCTGAAAATGTTTGGAGTTCTTGTTTTTCTCTTCCTTAATGAAGCAAAGCACATAGGATGAAATGAAACAAAGAAAACAGAGATTTTTCCTTTTTTCTTTTGGAATCAGACAATTGTTTAACTTTGATGAGAAATAAGAAAGGACAAGTATTTATCCTCATGTGAAAGTCCTTTTCTAGAAGAGCAAGAACACAACATTCTTTCCCATAACTTGTTTTGTCATCGTTATTGGTGAGCTTTGGTTGTTACCTTTCTCCTATTTGTCGGTTTCCTTTGTTTTGGAGATGTACATTTGTTTGCACATAAACATACAATTATAGACAGCTAGCTCCTTCCAATTTATTCACCCCAATCATGGTTGCAAACCACAGATAGCTACTCTTCATCTCCCAACATTAACAATCATCACTTTCCATTTCTTCATTTTTAATGATTCAGTTTATTCAATATGTAGTTCCTACGTATTTCAACAATGTCTCTGTTTCTGTAACCCAGTATTTCATTAGTAAACAACTAAATAATTATTGAGTCCAAATTCTTTTATTTATCTTTTAATGAACATTATACTTCAAAAATATTCAGTACAGAATCTATATTCAGCTCTTTCATATTAATGCAAGTATCCCTTATGATTTTTTATTTATTTTTTACTAATTTATTCAAGCTAACATTGACACTGTACATAGTCTTTAAAAAAATGAGTTGATTGATGCTGAAGAGAGAGATTGATGAAGATAATCCAAGTGAAGAAAAGTTTTGTCCGAATTATTACTGTTTGTTGGGAGCATGAGAATGTGATGTAGACAGATGAGGTTCATGCGAGGTTGATGCCAAAAGGATACTTTTATTTATTTATTTATTTGTATTATTATTCTTCTTATTATTTTTGTGGTTGGCACTTGGCATTGACAAGTATGATGAAGTGTGATGTGAAGTGATTACAACAACTGTAATTATTCTTTGCTGCTCACTCACTCACTCTTCTCCTGTGAATGACACCGACAACAATCTAAACCAAACAAGACATGGTCTCATACAATTCTCTCTCTGCTCTCTTCAACGAAACGTTGACAGAGAAAGGAAAATGGACCTCTTAACCACCCTCTACTCTATCAGCTTTCAGCTTTCATCATCCTCGTTGCAAGTTCCAAGACTTGAACCACTCTCCACACAATTCTCTTTCTAAAAGAACAACGTGCGAGTGTGTGTGTGTTTATGTGAGTGTCTACACAATAGCATCAGCATGTTCTGTTGGTCCCACGTACCCAACTCAACAAAAGCCCCTTCTTCCATTCCCACATTCTTCTCACTCACCCCATGTCCCTGTGATCACCTCCCCCTCATGTAAGAGGAGGGACTTCATAAGGCTAAGGATCCAAAGCTTTCAACTTTCGACCTCTCTCTCATTTGGGTCCTCTTGCTCCTATTATGGACCCAAGCACTCGTCTTGATCATGCCCTCTTTCAGCTCACTCCAACCAGAACCAGGTTCTAATGATTCACAGTTCGCAGACACGTAAAAATTGTAGCACCAAATTGTTTTAACATTGCGTGTTTCTTGTTCTGTATGTTGAAGGTGTGACCTTGTTGTTGCTGGTGGAGGTGTGACTGAAAGGTTGGCTTCTGGGCTGTTAGAACCGTTTCTTTCTCACCTGAAGAGTGCCAAGGATCAGATTTCCAAAGGTGGCTATTCCATCACTCTGCGTCCACCTGGTGGATATGCTCCCTGGTTCACCAAAGCCACCCTCCAAAGGTTCTTCAGTCTCTTATTACTGTTCTGCACTTCCTTTTGCTTTAATAAATTGGATTAGAATGTTCTGAATGCAGAAAATTGTGAATTTTGGATCAGACCAAGGAATAATAAAGATTAGCCTCCTTTAATTACTTGTGTGTAGGTTATAATCACGGGGAATGATTTTATAAGACCAATGTTGTTTGTCTGTTTTGGTTCATTTTCAATAGGTTTGTTAGATTTATAAGCACTCCAGAAGTTCTAGAGAGGTTTGTGACAATAGAGAAGGAGATTGTGCAGATTGAAGAAGGGTCGATTCAGTCTAGTGAGAGGAGCAATTTGGTGGCAGAAGCAGAAGGTATGAATGTGAAATCTTATTCCCGTTATTCACTTGCTGTGTTGATTGGAATTGGATATCCCAGAACATCTAGCTCCTTCTCAATTATTTTCCCCTATCATCATTTTTAATTAAACTTTCCCGTGGTAAATTCTTATTTCTTTCATTAATTCTGCAACTATTCAATTATAAAGGTCATTACTTTTTTTCTTCTTCGAAAGTTGCGAATAGTATTAGATGCTAAACTGACATGTTATGATATATGGCTTTATCTTTGGCTAATCTGATTGGAATGATACTTTGATTTTTTGTACGATCTTATGTAAGAAAGACTAGCACATGAACCCGTGGGAATTATCATTAGCCACTTTTCTGAAGCCATAACCAGTTGTCATATATATCTCTTTCTTCCCTGTCTACTATTTTTATCTTCCATTACCACTTTAAATAAGAACTGGGGAAAGAGAAAAGGTAAAAAGCAAGATTGTTGTAATAATGGAGGTAAATTAGAAAAAGGAAAATAAAATGTTACTCCAACTACATATTTTGAGCTGTTGTTAACAAGAAACATGTTAAATGCAGATGGACGTGTCAGAAGGTCAACAACTTCCTCTAAGGTATGCAATGTGACTCTTGCTAATGTTTACTTCAGCTTTGGTAAGATATTGAAACTCTTGCTACCTGTTGTGTTTAGCTGAAAGAGGAGCAAGCTGGAACTAATGAAGATGGATATGAAGAAAACTCCAAGTATTGAATTTTTGGTGTTTCCCTTATATGTTGTTTTGTATAACATCTTTTTTTTTTCTTCAGGATGAAGCTAATATTCCTTATAACATTTTTTTCACCAATTTTCTATGAACAGAATTCGCCTTCGACGTGTTCTAGATAACCGTAAAGCTATGCTTTGCAAAGAACAAGCAATGGCCTATGCCCGTGCTCTAGTTGCAGGATTTTACCCGGAATCCGTGGATGATCTTATATGTTTTGCTGATGCATTTGGAGCTTCACGTTTAAGGTCAGCAACTCTTCACTGCTTGTTCTTCTTTTATGACTAAGATATTATTTACACAGTGTTCCTTCTGAGATGACCAGGACAAACAGCATTCTGGTATATCTATTCATATGATTCCTTAGTATAGGATTATCGAATGAAGATACAGTATTTCATTATTGCAAAGATGTTCTCTGTTTATGTCCCTGGAAATTTCTCATGTTTTGTTATTTATTATAATTTTGGTGCATGTAGGGAAGCATGCATAAATTTCTTAGAGCTGTGCAAACAAAAGAATGAAGACAAACTCTGGATAGATGAGATAGCAGCAATGCAGGCATCTGCTCAGCGTGAATTGCCATACTTGAGGACATCTGGGATCATACTTGCTGGTGAAGATGATACAAGCAGTAAATTAAATGGCATAAATGATGCCCCAATTTCTGAGTCAACGCCAAGTCATGCAAGTTTTGAAGGCCAAGGTTCAGTATCTCAGTCTCTTCCCTCTTCTGAGTACTACATGTTCTGAAACAAAGTCTACCAAATAAGATAGTTATTTGTTGCTATGAAAATTTGCAGATTATAGTTTGCCAAGTCAAAATCCATCAGGTCAAATACCAATGTCCTGGCCAAACCATGTACCTCAGTACATGCACAACTTTCAGGGTCATGCATTTCAACAAATGCCCCCATACCAAGGGTTCCTCTATCCTGGTATGCAGGTTCCTCCTTCATATTATCCAGGTAATATGCATTGGCCTCCAAGTGTGGAAGACCCTCATATTGTTCATGACCGAGATAAGGATTACCATAAATCATCGTATAAGAAGAAGAAGAAGAAGAAGAATTCTCAAGTACTGGAGCAGTCTGAAGAAGAAAGCTCAACAGCTTCCTCTGACTCCAGTTATGAGAGTGATTCAAGCCAAGGGAAAAAGCAATCTTCAAAAGAACATCAGCACAAAAAGAAGCATGGCAAGAAGTCCTCAAGGAAAGTAGTTATACGCAATATAAACTATATAACCTCTAATGGAGATGGTGAGAAGGGTGGTGTCACAGAGGGGAGTTTGTCCAATGAGGAAGAATTTATCAATGGAGATTCCCTTAAACAGCAGGTAGAAGAAGCTGTAAAGTCAAGCTCCCGTCACCATAAGAAACACCATAGTTCAAAACACCCTGGCATGCTAAATGGTTCAACAGATACTGATTCCATTGCAATAAAGGGCAACAACAACAACTGGGACGCTTTCCAGAATCTTCTTCTGAGAGATGATGATTCAGAAGAACAACAACCTATGAAGTTTCAGGAGGAATATACTGTGAACCAGAAGTTTGAGAATGGAAGGTCAAATGAATTTAATCATGAACCCAACATTACTCGAGTGGTTTCTAATGATGCCTTTGTTGTGACAGAGAGGGAATTCAACAGTTACAGTCAAAATCGTGTTGATAACTTTAAGGAAGGGAATGATGCACTTTCATTGATGAAGAAAAATAATAGCACAGATGCAGAGATGCTGTTTTCTCGGAGAAATGACGAATCTGGTAGCTATTCCATGTCTACTCTGTCTGGCAATGGCCCAGAATCTTCCCTCACTAAATGCCAGAAAGAAGAGGATTGGTTCATCATCAATCAGTCTGATAAACCAAGAAATGAGTATCAGAACCGAGATTTCAGCATTTTTAATGGCGTTGCTACATCACCAACTACTGCTTCACTTCTCTTAGAGAAAAACAAGAAAGACATTATGACTGATGATTCGTTTATGATTCAAGCTCGATCATCAGAAGATAAATTCAATTCTCAGTCAGCAGCTGATCTAAGTTTGGTTTCAGACATTGTTGGGGCTACTGAATTCATGAACATCACACAAGAAGGTTCAAAAAATAAGACTGAAACTTTAAATTCCCATGAGCCTGAAGACCTCTTCATGGTTCTTGATCGTGATTCAGCGGCAGAGCGAAGTGTGGCTCCCTGGAGCATGGAAATGGATTACGAGAATAACTTTGCTTTAAATGAAGCTAATAGAAAGCTTTCTGAAATTGAAACAGATCAAAATCATCCATCTAATAAGGAGGGTACTGATACAAAAACTCCTGGAGTGAAAAACGGAAAAGTTTCAAGTAAAGAGGCAAAGTCTAAGGCTATCAATGGTAAAAGCAAATCTGATATCACATCAAGAAGCAAATCATCCCCAGGAACCAGAACTAGAGCTGTGAAGACCAAATCTGAGAAGGTAAAATATAGGAACTGTCTTGTTTCTACCAATCTCCTTTTCTTATTGATTTCTAGTTTGTTCACATCTATTGCCCTCTTTTGTTTGTAGGAGGAGGAAAACAGAAAGAGAAAGGAGGATCTGATGATTCAGCGGCAGAAAAGAATCACTGAAAGAAGTGCTTCCAAGAAGACTGGAACTGAAACCAAGACTTCCTTGACTTCTGCAAAGAAAGGGAATCCTAAGATACATCCATCCAATGAAGAGACTAAGAAATTGAACAAACCAGTCCTCAGGAATTCCACCATTGAACGCCTTGCAGCTGCTCGAGTAACTCAGCCAAAGGTTTCACCAAGCCAAGCAAAACCTGGACCAACCAAGAAACCACCCTCGAAGGCAAATGGTGTACCTCTGCAGAAGACTACCAGCACAGAAAAGAAGAAGCAGGGCTCAAAAGAAGTCAAATCTTCAAGTCAAAAACAAGATACTAAGAAAACAAATGAGAAAGTTCTGGCTTCCACTAATGGCAAGGCTAAGAATGAAACGGAAGTCTCAGTTGAATTGCGAGTGAACTCTGGTGCTGCACAATCTGTTGAACCAAACAACAGCAATCTTGATTTGAAAGATAATGGAGAGCCAATCAAGACATCATCAGAGAAACAAACAACAGATGTGATCTCAGAAAAAGATCATGTGCCTGGAAATGTTGGCCAGATTAAGGTGAACTCAGGTTTGCCAAATCACGATCAGGCATTGCAAGGAAGTGAAGAAATTTCAAACAAGTTATCTCAACTTCGAGGTGATAACAAACCTCAAGATATTACTGATGCGATCACAAACCCTGCAGCTGCATTACCCAGCAAACCCGTTACAGTTTCTGCTGTGAACTCAGAGATTAATCAAGAAATAGATGAAAGTAATCCTACCTTGCCTAATGTCACCGAGAAACAAATTTCCACCCCTCCACCACCCAGTAGCCAACTGATGCCAGAACCAGTCCACTCCAGGAAAAAATGGAACAGTGATGAGGATTCTTCAAAACCAGCAAAAGGATTTCGTAAGCTTCTGTTCTTTGGAAGAAAGAGCTGAAGCATCCTGGTGCATTGGTAGAGTGCAAATTGGTTCATGATAATCCTCTGAAATGTTCAGACGGTTATCACTTCTTTATTCCATGCTTTTGGTTATTCAATGCTTGAAGAAGAGTTCAATTTGTCCATTCTTTTGCTCAACAAAAAGCGTTTGCCATATTGAGTTATTTGTTGTTTTGAACACGTCTATGACATGTGGAAGATTGTAGATAATAACATGGAATTGGGAGTTGCGGTCTTATTAGAGATCCATGATGTAAATTATCTGAATATGGTGTTGTTTCCTACGGAAGGATTTCACAGGTAAATAAATTTTCCATGTTGGAACTTGGAACACTGTACAAGGCTCCTCTTGTTTACTTGTATTTGCAAATCTTGAAATTATAATGTTTGATGTGTGTTGTTTTTGTAATATTTCACATTGCATTTATATGTCACAACAATGACTTCTTTTATTTCATTTTGATCCTTTGGAGCCTTAATGAATGTTAAATTTGTTATGATCGAGTTCTTACCATTAAGCCAAAACCAAAAGTTACAGTTAATAGTCAAGACGCTATTAAGAATCGAATTCGTGATTTGGTTCTACGGGACAATTGTTGTCTTATTAGGAATTGAATTCGTGACCTTAATTCTGATATTACTTGTTAGATTTATCGATGAGAGGAGATTCATTAAGGAGATATAACACCAATAAGATATGAATTCAACCACATCAGATATTTACATCACTCTTAACTCAATCTCACCAATAAAACCTGAATCCAATCACATTAGACATTAACATCAGTCTTAAATCATAACTTTGAGACAATCTTCAAAATAATATAAAGATTTATTTTCTCGTTTCTAAATAAGTGACTGAGATCCACACTTAAATTATTACCAAAATTGTTGTAGCATGGTATTGAAATGATGAGAAAGAGAAATAGCAGTGGCATGCAATTGATGCAAAGGGATAACAGAACCAAAAGGAGAAAATTAATGGTAGCAACAAGGCACCGACATAAACAGTAATAAATATGATTGTGATGTGTAAGACAAGACCGTGAAAACGTTAGCTGAAAACCGAACAGTGCTTAGCTGTGTACTGATTGTGGTGTAGTTTTGTCATTTACACTGACATGTGCATTATGCATCGGCAAAGAATCCTCACATCACGATTATGTTCGAGAGGAAAAAAATACAAAATGCAATAAATTAAAAATTAATTTTTTTGTGACGTAATTACATTTTTTATTTAATGAAAAAATATTTTTAACCAGAACTTTATCTTTTTTTAAATTTAAAAGTTGTGTAGAAAATATTAAAATCATGTTTTAAAACATGATTTTAATAAGTCATGTTTTAAAATAAAAGTTTTATCATTTCAAAAAAATTATGTTTACTTTAAAACATAACATTTTTATTAAGGAATTTTAAAATGCGATAATGCATATTTTGCAATTTATTTTAAATCTGTAATTTCTTTAACTAATTATGTTAAATATTTTTCTATATTAAATGTGTTTTTTTACTAATATCAAAATAAAAACATATCAAATAGTATAAATAAATCAAAATATTAATATAAAATATTTTGACATGTCAAAAATAAACTAAATATATATAAATTAAAATATATTAAAATCTTTTGAATATAAACAAACTTCAATATTACAACAAAATTGAAAACTGGAAATATTTTTAACCCTTTTTATAACAAAATCTTAATAATGCATCAAACGTGTTTGCTCAAACTTATATTTAAGATTAAGATGAATACAAAATATTTTCCCACTAAATTTAAGTACTCTCAAGATATACATATATGTAGAAAAATATTTAAAAATAAATAAATGAAAGAATAGTTGTTGTTTGACATTTTCTTTTTCATTTTCCTTAGCTATACTTGTGAAAGTTGCCTTTAAAGTTTTGCATGAATCTTGAATGATAACCGAATTTGATTATGATTATATCTATTTTCATTTTCAACAATTTTTCTCTTTTCAACATGGGTTATAGGTAGTTTAGAGAGTCAAGAATTTTATTTTTACTGTGGTCACTCTTAATTTTAAGATTATTCATGATAACTTTTTTTAAATGTTCTCATAAATATTCTAAAAAAAATAAATAAATATATACGATTACTAAGTACAAAACACACGTATACACAATATAAATATAAATATAAATATAAATATAAATATAAATATAAATATATATACTTATATTGTGTATACGTAACTTAGTATGTCTAAAAAGTTCTACCATATATAGGTGTATAGTTACATATATACATTCTATTTACATTTCTATAGAAAATAAAAAGAAACTATGTGATTTCACTATTGTTCCTCACTATACCTGTAAGGTCATCCGACATATGATTTTTGTAGGTAGATGAACTACAAACATAATAAATAGCAAAGGTAAGTAAGTACAAATTAAATAATATTACATAAAAGAATACATAATGAGTTTTTAACCTCACCATTTCGGCCAAAAAAACATTCAATGTAAAAAATAATAGATAGGGGTAATAAAATGGACTAGACCCAACGAGCCAATCCGTCAATCCATGTTAAAAGGATAATAAAATAATTAAAAAAATTTGAAAATAAATTAAAAAAGCTTTAAAAAAAATTATATAAAGAAAAAAAAACTAACGAACCTGCCAGGTCCGACCCTTGTAAGAGGTAGGTTATAATTATTGGCCCGTTTCTATTTGACAGGCCAGGCTGGCCCGACCTGTTTTTGATGAGCCACTAACGAGTTAGGTCAAAACGGGCCGGGTTGGTCCGTTTTGTGACCCCTAAAAACAGACATCATAACCATTTTGATGTCGGCCTCCATTTCACCTGACATCAAGGGATGTCAGCTCTCCACTCCCTCCGATGTCATTTATGAAAATGACGCCAGCTCCCATTATGTCGGACATCAAATGTGTTTTATAACTTTGTGCCAAACCATTTTTCTTCCATTGTTCGTTCGCACGTTTCTTCCCCAGTGAACCAACAACTACAACAACGTCGGCGAGGACCAAATAAGGTAAGTTTTGCTTCATTTAACTCAAATGTAGGTTCTTTAGGTGGTTTTGTTGTAATTTTTGTTTTTTTTTTTTTAGCGTTTGTTTTCATGCAGGTGCGTTTTAAGCGGGGACAATGGCGTCCTTTGTAACATTCCAGTTTTAGCAGCTTAAGAACTACTAAAATAAAACATTTTATTATGAATATTCAAAAAACAGATAGTCCAATGTATATGGAATCTTAGTACAGTCATATCATATAGGACTACAGTAATATCACACACATACATTTCTCAAGCTACTACTATTCCTTATGTTTCCAAACTATACCTAACAGGATCTAATCTCGCTCGACCGCCCAAACTGATAGCGCCTCAACCACAAGAGATACCACTACACATGCATCTTCATCTACTCACACCAATAAGATGATCATTGCAAAAGAAAACAGACAACACAAAGGAGAGAATACAAAAGAAGGGTAAGCTAATTGAATAGGAGACTACAATTGCATTATAAAATAGTCCATATGCACACAAATTTCTATATTCAACAAATATAGCACAACCACATAACATATCATATTATGAATCAAACTCTTCTAGACTCAATATTATTTGGATATTGCTCTAGTGTCAGATTAGTGAAGTCATATACCTGTGGTGAAATAATGAAATAACCTGCTCTTCCCAAGCTACCACACATAGGGTTAATCCCTTTTATAGTCATAAGAAAAATGAAACCATCCTTATGACAAGACCTTCTGCTACTCTCACCACCTAACCATTCTCCTCTACGTGAATAGTTAGTAGAGTTCAGGATAGCTTCACAAAAATGGAACAATACTAACTGTCAAGGCACACCCTAATGAAACACGTCACCAATGGGATTTCCTCCCCGAGAAATACCTTACAACAGTTCACTACATACTTTTATTTCATAATATAAACCAATCATATACATCTTTAATCATATTTTCATATTCACATATCAACCAATTACAATCTCAAACATATACATACATAAAGTACATCAAAACAGTGAAAATCATTTATCTAACCTCAGACTTCAACACAAAGATCCCACCGATCAAAATGAAGAATCAAGTGCCTAGGATCAGCTGTCAAAATTTCAGCTTAATCCGACGGTTAACGAAGCGGGAATCTTCATTTTACCAAGAGGATACAATGTTGAAAAACTAGGTAGCACTCAGCGTCAAAAAATGGCGCCCAATGTTGATCAATAGGCAAAAACCAATGCTTAGCGTCACCTGGACAACACTTAGCGCCAATTGATTCGCAAAAACTAGTGCTTAGCGCTACCACTTGAGGCTTAGCGTTGTATCAGATATCAACAACATCAATTTTGTAGTTTTTGGCAATCTAGGCATGTTTCATAGCTCAAATTGGTACTTCTCCTTTAGATATTGCTTTAAAATAGTCTCTAAAATCATAGAGTTGATACCAATTTGATCAATGACTTAGATCCTCAAATTTCCAATTACTACCAATTCAAACAACAACATAGAAATCAAGAATCACACCTCAATTTTAAATTCAAAAACAATCAATCAAAATCCTATCAATTCAGAACACCAACAATCCAAGGAGAATTTCACAAATTAGAGATTACTCAGTTAAACACAAACTTAAAGTTAGCTTCCCTTACTTGATGATATTTGCTCAAACTGCTCTATAACACCATAACCCCTCCTAAACTTCAGAGGACTCTATCTACACACACAATTATCAGAAAAACGATCAGATCATATCCCTATGATCACTTGTCATCAAGGATTCAAGAGGGAAACTAAAAAAACTCATGCGATCTGAAAAAGGAGACGCATGCAGGATTGAAAACCTAGTTAGAGAAAATAGTTGAAATTCAACTTACACGAATAGAAAAATTGATCGGTCGAACTTGAAGAGCTCGCCGAGAGAATCAATCCTACGGTCTTGATTCTTCAATCAGATGACCAGAGAGACAAAATTCTTAAAAAGAATTCAAAGAACTCTAGAAAAATGATTTTTAGAGAGATGGTGTGTTTTAAAATAATAAAACTCGTTTATAATAATTTTATTTATATTAAAACATTTTAATATTAAAATAATGGAATCTCACTATTTTTAAATTATTATTAATTTTAAAATGTCATTTTCTAAGATCTTACCTTCTTTACTGTGCAACAGCGACATCAACATTCTCTACTTTGCAACAATGCGACAACTTCATTCATGGAACCTTACAATGAAAGTCAGCGTTAAAAATAATTATGGAACACAAACCCAACCTAACGAGTATAATATCCAAACCCCGGTGCTTTAAGGTGTTTCCTTTTCTCCATATGTGAAGGTTAGGATCACCAACATTTGCATAAAAAATGGTTGGTTTCACTAATTTCATAAGTGCCTTAATATAAGTGTTCTCAAATCGCCTAGAGGAAAAGAATGCCACACTGTTGTGGTGACTGTTGCACCTAAAAACAAATTATGATAATATCATTTTTTTTTGGAAAAAAATATTATTTAGAAATGGTTATGATTAACTTATTTTTATTTTTTTTCAAGAAATATTATTCTGCAAGAAATAATTATTATTGATTTATTTAATTATATAATTTTTCCTTTTACAACAAATAGTAAAGAAAAAACCTGTACCAAAATTCTCTCTTTCAATTATATAATTATGAAATATAATATATATAAGAATCTGCACCAAACTTCTTTTTTTATCTCTCTCATGCCTGTACCAGCCTTTCTGAATTTGCAGCACAATTCTTTTTTCCTTCACGTGCCTACACCACCGGTGGCTAATAAAGGATACGAAAATGATATTTGAACATAAGAATCGAACTCAATTTTGACATGGGTGACGTGGCACCCTTTTTTTATTTTTTTTAACGTTTTTTAAATCAAAGAGAAGCCATGGTCACGTGCACGTTGGTTCTGTGCGAATAAACAGCCATGGAGAGAGAAAGTCACAGAAAATGCAAAATTTGGTAGTTTTTGTTAGAGAGGGAGAGAGAAAGGCGATCGGAGATCGGAGTTCGCGTGAGATAGAAAGTCGGAGTAGAGGCAGAGGAAGGCGTTGCCGGAGAACAGGTGTGTGAGCAGAACTCATCGACGGCGTAGTAGGGCTTCCCGAAATCGAACATTTCCGGCAGAGAAGAACGAGCACGGTGGGTAGAAAGGAGGACGGTGAGTAGAAACCTTTTTCTGGCCGTAATGTATTTGTTAATGGTTGATTTTTTAATAACCGCTTATCTGGCACAAAGTGTGTGATTTCAATTCCGTTTTACTTATCTGTAGGGTTTCCCAATCATGTATTGTGGATTTGGTTGAGTATTGAGAAATTTCCATTTGGGTGTATTGCTGCTTTTGATTTTATCAGTGTACAAAACAGGGGAGTTTGGGGTGTTGAAATAATTGATTGAGGTGGTCAAATAATTGTTCATTTGATGTATATAATATTTGTGAAAGTCCTAACATTATGATTTTTTACAGATATGTATTTTCGTCATTGTTGTAAAGCGAAGTTCATTGGTGCTTTGAACGAAAAGTTAACTGTGGCACAAAAGGAGTATATTGCAAGCACCCCGTTTTGGTGGTTTGCGATGTTAAAGCAATCATTGAAGATAAGTAGAAACGTTTTATCTCAGTTATGTAGTAAATGGGTTGAAAGAAGGGGTGGTTTTGATGTTGGTGGTGAAGTGGTTGAGTTTAGTTTATTAGACGTTTGTTTAGGGTTAGGATTGAGGGTGGTCGGTGAAAAAATTGATTTAAATGAGGAAGTTGTGGAGAGTGAGACGTGGAATACTTTTGGGCGTCAAAGAGTTGATGTTAAGTTGATATATGATTTTTTGATGAAATTTGATGATGATGTTGGTGATGTTGAATTATTTTGCAAGCTATATGTTGTGTTAGGAATATCAGAGTTCTTGCTTGCAAGTAAAAAGGGTTGTGTTTTCCCCGTTATTTTTAAAGTTGTTGATGACATGGAAAATATTGGGAAATATAATTGGGGTACATTAGTGTATGAGTATTTGGTGTTTAGCTTGTGTAGTGCTTCGTTGGCGTTGCAGAACGAACCAAGTCGATTTGAGTTTTATGTGGTTGGATGTGCGTATTTGCTTGAGGTAAATTCATTTATTATTTGTAGTGTTGTTTACATATGGATTTTATTTTCCATAAATTGATTTTATTAATGGTTTTTTTTTTCAGTTATGGTCATTTGATCATTTGGTTGTTTACCAATCAATGTTCAATTGTAAGATGAACTTGTTCCCACGGTTGTTGTATTGGATGAATGTGAGCGTGGGTGACAAGGTCATGAAGACTGCGTTTGATCACGACATGGTTTGGACGTGTTTAACTACATTAGTTATGTTTGCTAGCTGTAACGTTTTATTGAAGTAAGACATGTGTTTTGTTGTGTAGGCTATTGTTGATGTGGCGGTGTCAAAGGAAGAACTTGATCATGCTATTGTAAGAGAAGCATTTGAACATTTCGGCACTGAATTCAAAACCCAAGAATTGAAGGACAAGGAAGAGCTACAGAGTTTGGTAGAACATCATGAAGCAGAGATAGCTGATTTGGAACAATCTATGTCCGCATTGGATGAGTTGGTTGCAAATTGGAAGGGTCAACAACCGAAGGATGATGTCCGAGATGAAGTTGGTGATGATGTCTTCATTGATCCACGTGCATCCGTAATGACAGATGAAAAATATGATGGTGCACAACAAAGCAATATGTATGACCGTATGAAGGCCCGACCTAGGATGCGGTTCAAGAGTGTTGCCACAAAGACACCATATTCTGTTTATGGAAAGAACAAGTTGAAATCACTGCAAATTGGTTAATTTTGTTAATTTGAAAACACCATTGGTATTTGATTTAGAGTTATTTAACAATGTTTGTTTTGGATTGATTTTACAGGACAAAGTATGTCCGTGATTCTGTTATGTGTATTTGTGTTTCAAAATGTATGTTGCAGGTTTATAGATCTTTTGCATTTATTTTGTGCATCAGTAATATTTTTTTGTTTACAGCCTGGTTGAACCAAATTATATAACAGAACACCCCACTTCATATCACTTCACTCCCCAATTTGAGCACTTGTACTCCCTACTTGATAACGTAATTGATACTTCATAGAACAATTTATTTCGTACATAAAATAAAAGTGGTTCTTATAACTGTTTTTCGTATTTTGGGTTGGTCATAATTAAATTAAAAATTAATTGGTTAACATAATTCAGAAATTTAAGATGGTTACTAAAAGCTGTTACTGTGAACCAGAATATATAACACCACTCCCTTTGTAGTATAGTTTTACTCCCCATTTTGTAAAGCAATTGAAAGTTTAAAGAACATTTAATTTCCTTCCAAAATTAAAATGATATTAAAACTTTTATTGTAAATTTAAATTGTTCATAATTAAAAATAAAATATTTAGTTGGTTAACAAAATTCAGAAATTATTGATTATTATTAAACCTGGGACTGTGAACCGGAATATGTAACAAGACTCCCTATTTAAAATACTGTCACTCCCCACTTTTTAACGCAATTGCAAGTTTAAAGATCAATTGATTTCCTTCCAAAATTAAAATGATATTAAAACTACTATTGTAAATTTTGATTGGTCATAATTAAAAATAAAATATTTAATTGCCTCATAAAATTGAGAAAATTTAGATGGTTGTTAAACCTGGCACACTGAACCAGAATATATACCACCACTCCCCATTTGGGAAAGCTTTACTCCCCACTTTTTAACGCAATTGCAAGTTTAAAGATCAATTGATTTCCTTCCAAAATTAAAATGATATTAAAACTGCTATTGTAAATTTTGATTGGTCATAATTAAAAATAAATTATTTAATTGCCTCATAAAATAGAGAAAATTTAGATGGTTGTTAAACCTGGCACGCTGAACCAGAATATATACCACCACTCCCCATTTGGGAAAACTTTACTCCCCACTTTTTTACGCAATTGGAAGTTTAAAGATCAATTGATTTCCTTCCAAAATTAAAATGATATTAAAACTGTTATTGTAAATTTTGATTGGTCATAATTAAAAATAAAATATTTAATTGCCTCATAAAATTCAGAAAATTTAGATGGTTGTTAAACCTGGCACGCTGAACCAGAATATATACCACCACTCCCCATTTGGGAAAGCTTTACTCCCCACTTTTTAACACAATTGCAAGTTTAAAGATCAATTGATTTTCCAAACATGAAACAGATGTTGATAAAAAAAATGAGGCCGGAGTCCGAAGTTACCAAAAAGTATCATAATGACACAATTCATTAATATTTTTTTAACGATAACATAAAAACACACAAGACTTGAACACACATCTGTCTGGATGTAATAACATCAAACTAAATCTATGGACTTTGCAACATCACAGTAGCACCCATTAATGTAAACCTCAACTACAGGTTGTTTTTGGACGTGGTCGACCTCAAACACCAA
>Ga0214543_1003297_pt1 | contig 31426 bp, 31 predicted proteins | sample CNSS2metaG_FD_160094 | JGI IMG/M metagenome (GOLD analysis project Ga0214543, IMG submission 160094) | Root nodule microbial communities from cowpea collected in UCLA plant growth center, Los Angeles, California, USA - CNSS2 | ecosystem: Host-associated > Plants > Roots > Nodule | place: USA... | reverse complement strand
CAACATCCAATACAACTACTCTCAACTACAAATACACTTCTCCAACTACTACTTTCACACTCTACTATCTACACATTTTCTCTATCCCTTCAACTATCCCTTTCACAACCTTGAATTACTATCAGTTCATGTGCAGATTTGGTGTGGTCATGTTTTCTGCAAGTGTGTCGTGAGGTGGTGCTTCTGCTTGGCAGGAATGCTGTCGCGTTCTCGCTCTGCTATTGGTAGAGGCGCGATGTTTTTCATTCTTCCGATGAATCACATGGAGGAATCAATGGTCGTTTTGGCGTTTGCGATGGAGGCTCACACAGATTTGCTATTGTTGGAAGATGGTTGTTTGCAAATGCGTTAGCATTGCCTGGTGCATCGTCAAGGATGATGGACGCACATGGTTGAGGACTTCATCGCAGGTGGTGGCTCGAATCGCTTTCAGATCTGGTTCGTGGTATTCGCAAGATGGCTTGCATTTTCAAGGTGCAGGGATGGTGTTGACAAAGGTGCGATGAAAGCTTGTGCGTATAGGTACAAGCGCTGCTGTTTCAGGCACGAACTCAGGTGCGACGGCTATACTTGGACGTCAACGAAGGTCCAGGAGTGGTGAAAGAGGTGTTGTCGGCGTTGTAATGGTGGTTTCCATGGCTGCCTAGGGTTTCTGATGGGAGAGATGAAGGTTGAAGATGATGATGACGTGGCAGCGTATGGTTGGCCAGTTTAGTGAGTGGAAGATCATGAAATGTGTCATCATGTGGTTGGATAGATTGGAAAGTTAGGGATTGCCACATGCCAAAATCTAAGTGCATCTAGTTTATGAGTGGAAAAATGGATGAAAATAAACAAGGACAGGGGGTGTTAAAGTAGGTTTTGTGAGGCCCATTTGGAAAGAAGGGAGTGTATAAGTAATGTATGGGGTGTAAAAATGATCTTTCTAGAACTTGTTGATTTTAGCCTTATTTAAAGGTGTTTTGTAACTTCCATCAATTTATTTTCCTACCTTAAATGAGCTTAATCTTAACTTTAGTTACATCAACAAACTTTAAAATATTCAAAAATAATTTATGAAACTAAAAATAACTTTTTACGACATTTTTAACACACAAGTTCAAATAGCCTAATTATCAGAACTATTAATTAAATCATTCTTTAAGCACAAAAATTCAATTAAAAATTAAAAATTAAACATTAAATGGGGGCAAAAATATGAACTCATCATCGACTCCTCTTGTTTGACCATTTGACCAACTTTGCCAAGATTTGTTCAGAGTTGACTGCTACTTTGACCATTTGACTCGTTGATTTGCAATGGCACACTAACACGTGGTGGCTTCGCTCTAGCGACGTTTATGGTGACCAACTTGATTTCTGGCATGCTTTTGTGGTGGCAGCGTGAGGAGAAGAAGAGGAGTTCATGAGTCACGTGGATGGAGAAGGTTTCATCTCCTTTGTTGGCTACAACCATTGTGACGTGTTGGTGCGGTGGTTCGTGGTGGCATCGTGATGGGTGGCTGATTCAGGCTAGGGTTTCTGGTTTGTGGGGGAGAGAAGAAGATGATGATGTAGCATCATTTTGTTGGCTGAATTTTAAATGCTTGGATGTCGCCATGTGTCATTCTCTGATTGGTCAGTTTAATAAGTGGAGGATTGCCACATGGCATGATCTGAGTGCATCTTAGTTTATGAGTGGAAAGAGGGGTGAAAATTTACAAAGGCAAGTGTGTAGAAGTAGGTTTTCTAAGCCCCATTTGAAATAAGGAAGTGCATATGTAATTACTAGGGGTGCATCCAGCTCCTGATTTATTTTTGCAGAATTTGATTTTGGCTTTATTTTGTAACGTGAAACAATTTAATTTCACACTTTTAAAGAACCAGATTTATCTTCAGCTGCATCAACAAACGTTAGAACATTCAAGAATAATTTATGCAACTAAAAAGCACTTTTTAAGTCATTTTTATCTTACAAACTCCATAAGTCCAATTATCACAAATCCTAATTAAATCACTCTTTAAGCACAAAAATTCAATTAAATCCCAAGAATTAAAAATTAAATGAGGGCATAAATATGAACTCATTAACATCAGTTGGAGAAAATATTGAGGATCTGGAGCTAATTTAGAGAGGAGATCAAGACTAGAGAAATTTTGGTGCAAGAATGACTCTAACTTATTCACGTGGAGCAAGGATTTCTAATTCAGGGGTGTTGAACTTGTAATTTTGATGTAATTAGTTAATTGCATGTTGTATTACTTTCTGCAAAATCTTGAGTTTCTGGGTTTTTGGAAATTTTCCAGAAACCGCTTGGCGGACATTTAAAGACGCCAAGCGACGCATGTTGTTCAAGCCCAGTTTTTGGGTTTCTACTTTGAACCATCTAGCGGTGATGAACTGCCGCCAGGCGACCTATGCAAATGTTGCTTTTTTTTGTGTTGTGGGAGTCTTTGTAATCTGTGATGTGGAGTAAACTGACAAATTGGGTGGAGAGAACCTTCGATTACTATAAATGGATGAATTAAAGATGTCATTGGTGTTAGGGTTGCATCAATTTGGGAATTTTGGGTAGCATGATTTGTACTGCAAATAGTGGTAATTTCTTTGTATAAGTGATTGGTAGTTATTTGCCTATGGAATGGAATGTAATAAATAGTGCTTGTGAGTAAAATTGACAAATTGGTATGAGTTGTTGGAGATTTGGGTTCACGCAGGTGTAATACAAATCTAGAATTTTTCCAAAAAGTGATGCACCACCTGGCGGCTCATAGCTTGTCGCCAGGCGATAATCGGTGACAGTAGCCTTGGTGGCTGATCTTATGATGCTTGAGTTTGGGGATTCTTGTGGCAAAATTAAGTGGAATCAGATGTGTGAAGATTGGTGAAAGTGAAATCGTTAGTAACTTGTATACCTTAGGTCATAGGCGTGATTTTCCAAAAGGGAGAAATTAAAAAGTAGAAGGTATAATAAGTGAGGAAAAATAATTGCAGGATGACTAATATTATTATGGTAGTAATAAAATTTATGGCAGTAACTAGTATAGATTATAATCCTAAATTTGGGCTCCTTTTCCCCAAAATTAATGGTAGTTAAAGAAAATATGTTATAGGTGTATAAATTTAAGGTGCGATAAATGGTGTAACTGAAATGTGGCATAATATGAATTTTTATTTACAGTGATGTTTTGGTACTATGATAGGGTTCAATTATGGTTGAATTGACTGGAATACATGACTGGGAAGTATGGATTGTTCTTTAACTAAGGGTTGGCATAATCAATAGAGTGGATATGAGTGAGAGAATGGGTGTGTTAATAATGCATCAGAAGTGTAGGTTTCAGAATTGTTGAATAGGATGTAAGAAACTTGGGAATGGTGCATTGTGTTATTAATGTTTGAATGTGTAGCATATGCTTTGTTGTGCCTAAAAATTAGTAACGCCTGGCGGTAAGGTCTGAACCACCAAGCGATAGCTACTAAACCAAGGAGTTTTGGGTCGCTTGCGATGAGCACGGTTCTGCCAGACGACAGATGGAAGAGTAGTGAGCACTGCAACATGTGGCGCCTAGTGACAGGGAAGGTTCCGCCAGGCAATAGTTTCAATTCTAGAGACCTCTAGAGCGTATGGCGTTTGGCGGCTTGTGGCTTTTGCCAAGCGGTCTGCAACTGGTTTCCGCCTGGCGCTGCTTGAGTGTGGATGTTCGTGGTCTTCGGAGCTTTGGGTGATACCTTAAGGTGGACTTTGCTAGAGCATTCCTTGAGTCGTGGTTCGAAATGGTATCCCTTGAGTTGTGACTCGGGATGGAGGCTAAACATGTGACATTCCTTGAGTTGTGGCTCAAAATGACATCTCTTGAGTTCTGGCTCGGGATGGTGGATAAACACGAGCATTCATTGAGTTGTGGCTCAGATTGGCGAGTGTTACCGGTGTGAGTGCATGAGTTGTGGCTCGTATAAAGGGTGTCCACTTGATTGAACAATCATAGGTTGTGGCTAGTGATGTGCTAATCTTGTGTCGAGAGTACGAACTATGGTTCGTATTGGAAACTTCACCTGGCGTTATGGAGTGTGGTCCGTAGCATGTTTTCCCGCACATGTTCTATAAGTTGTGACTTGTAGGTGGTGGCCGCAAAGAGGATCTTGAGGTTATCATCTAAAATATATAGAACGAGGATAAACATGGTGGTAACCATGATTTGTGGAATCAGAGGACAGGGTTTCTCTGATGTTTGTGTGTATAAGTTGAATTGTGATGTTTATATATATATATATCACTAGTGCAGTAAGGACTTTTGGCCCCGGTTGTTTTTTATATTCTGCCCTGGTTCTAGAACCGAGGCATATTGGGGAGAGGCAAAAAAGGGTGGTTTTTGGCCTCAGGTGTCAACCGAAGCCATATGGGGTACTTTTCTACCTCGGTTCTCTGAGGACCCGAAGCCATAGGGGTACTTTGCTCGCACCACCATTAGCACTGTTGCGCTCATCCTCGCCATTGAGATCGTCAGCAAACGTTGTCACGACCAGACCTTCACCAGCATTGAACGACCAACCCACCGCGACGCTCAGACCCATGCTACCATTGCACGGTCTGAATGCGACAACGACAAACCACCATGAACCAATAGAGCCAAGAGATCTAGAGATCCAGCACCTGCACCGCCGTTCAAAGCAGAACTTCAAGCCACTGTTGCGGGCAACCCTACCACTGTGTCGCCATCACCACCGCAAACAAAGGAAGAGATTGATCACCAAATCACGCCTTTGCCGTGAGCCGCGAGCACGCCTCCTTCGCCAATGACGAACCAAACACCACCGCACGAGAAAACAAACACGAGAATGCCTCCACCACGTGCAAAGTGTTCGCTCAAGGACGAAGGTGAACAGTGCGAAGTCGCGAATTTGGGAACCTAAATAGGGCATATGGCCTCGGTTCAGTTAATAACCGAGGCCTAAAGTCCCTTTATGGCCTCGGTCAATAAAGACCTGAAGCCAAATGTGAAGGCGCTGGTGTCATTTTTGAAATTAGGGTTACTGGCTGACTTATAGGCCTCGATTCTTTTTTAACTGAGGACAAAAACCTCTTCATATTGCCTCGGTTCAAAAACACCTGAAGCCAAAAGTGCTGACGCTGATGGCATTTTTGAAATTTCGATTACTGGGCTGCCTTATAGGCTTCGATTCTTTTGCAACCGAGGTCTAAAACCTCTTATTGCACCAGTTTTGCACACACCCAAGGTAATATAGTTGGACAAAATTGCAGAAATGTCACCGCCTCCTTATAAGCTTCGGTTCCACTATAACCGAGGCCTATAAGACGAAGTAAAATGTCAAATCTGCACTAATATATATATATATATATGTATATATATGTATATACATATATATATATATATATTGTATATATATATATATATATATATATATATATATATATATATATATATATATATATATATATATATATTTATATATATATATATATATATATATATATATATATATATATATATTATATATATATATATATATATATATATATATATATATATATATATATATATATATATATATATGTATATATATATATTTATATATATATATATATATGTATGTACATATGTATATTTATACATACATATACATATATATATATATATATGTATTAGTTCACTTTATTTATTTGTGTTAATGTGTTATACAAAGCAAATGATGTTACGGGTAGATGAAAAAAATTATGTAGGTTGATGTAATTAAATTAGATATTCTCAATAAAAGAAATTTCAACAACATTAACTGCGTGTATCGAATGCAAATCTAAAAACTTTGGGCTAACATGAAAATAAAAAGTAAAAATCAACCAAATTAATTCCAATCGGTGTCAACTTAACTAATTGGTTGACAATGGAAAACAATTTTGAGTCATGTTTATGTTTGAATATTTACACTTGTGCCGAAAGGATATAATGAAATTACATAGAATTGGAAGGAGGAGAATTGAAGTGAAGCAAATAAAAACGTGACGTGTGACGTAATAAGAGGGTTGAACCTAAAAAGTTTTTACAAGAGATTGTTTAACCCTAATCTAGAAGAATGAGGAAGTGAAAAGGGGGCAGCCTTGAAGGTGGACTCCTTTGGCCGTGGGGCAGTGAGCCAAGGGACAAGCATCAAGGTCATTTCCCCACCAACTCAAGCTAATGTCCTCCAACCCCAAACAAAGATACAAAAGCACTGCCATGAAGGCAAGCCCTGCATCAAGTGCCCCAGAGAGCACATAGTTGTGACGCTTCCACCACTCTGGCTTGTACCTGAACACAACAAAACCAGAAAAAAACCCCACAATGATCCAACTTGTATAGTTCACTGCAGTCGCGGGAGGCATCATTCCAGTGGCACCGATCAGCACCGGCATATTTATCAGTCTTATCCACTCTTGCTGTGGGAAGCTCCTCGCTGCCATCCACACCACTACAGGAGCCACTGCTCCTCCCAGGAAGAACCAGTTTACCTTCTCGTAGCTTCCCAGGTCCCCGAAAATTCTTCTTGGCCCTATCAAACCCCAAATAACCGATGCGTCGTAGAACACTGTGTCACTTGGACACGTCCACACAGAGGATGAGTCTTTGCATATGTCTGGGATTGTCTCCATTAACCACCACGCAGTCAACAAATACACCAAACTTGCGATCATCGTTCCCACAATCTAATCAATCAATCAATCAACACCAAACTTGTACAATTACTTCACATGCTTTTGTCTTAACATATCTAAAACACCTAACCTGTGCCATGAACATGGTTCTGGGAGGAATTTTCATGTAGTGACCGAGCTTGAAGTCTTGCAAGAAAGTGATGGCCTGCGTCATGCTAATGTAACCATACACCTTGAAGCACATGTTTGCCACTGGATATCCCGGGTACACATACCCTATGATGTATTCCGTTATTATGTTCAAGCCCGGGCTCTGTACAAATATCAGTCTCATGATTAAAATTATTGCACCCAGAAACACAATATCTGAATGTATTTACCTGATTTGTGATTGCAGTAATAATACCAATGGGGAGAGTGAAGAATATGGCAACGGCACATGCTAGCAGAACACCCCACCAGGGCAACTGTAGCTGCGCCTTGTAATACTCGCAAGTGAAGACGGTTGCTGCAATGGTCGCTGCCAGTATGCACACGAACCACCACTCTGGAACTTGTTTGTACCTCCTCATAAGCTTCGTGTGAATGTCCACACTCTTTTCCTTAAAACTCCATTTGCTTTGCTCCCATATTTCTCTGCGTGCAACAATCTCATCAATTGCATACTTAAACATGGTTCATCACATTCCTACACATACCTTCCGTGAAAGAGAGCTACATGCATAATGGTAGCAGTGAGTGCAGCAAATCCAACTCCATAGGTCATGGCAAAGAAGGTGCTCAGGTAGAGTCTACCTTGTCGCTCATACGCTTCAAGATCAAGGTGGAAATTCGAGTCTATTATGGCTGTGATGTTATAAACCTGACCTTGCTCGGTGAAGAGTTTGTTGGAGAAAATGGGGAACGTTTTTGCATGGTACACATTCAACCAATAGCAGAGTGGAGTCAGAACGTACATCACAAACACGAATCCCACGGCAACGTTGGCGGTCGCAAACCATGGGCTCGCCAGTGGGCTTCCGAGGTAAGAGGAAATGGTCGACCAGTCCAGCCCAACTGCTCCTATACCAAGCCCGTACAGGCCCGACCCGAGCTGATGGGCCAGAATGTTGTTGGGAAACAACCAGCATACCCAAGAGAGAGAGACCAGCATTTGGAAGATGTATCCAGGGAAGATGTAGTAGGCGAAGCTGCACAAAAACGCCACTACAAAGAACTGCGACCGCGTTAACCCTCCCTTCTCTCTTTCATCCTTCTCGTGCAGTGCCCTGGATCAGTGTAATTCAAGACATCATTTTCAATCGTTTTAACTCTAAAAAATGCAAAAACAACTCATGAATTTTGTTGTCTTGCATCTCAAAAGTTACTCACCTCACAATCCATAAGTCACTCAAGAAGGATAAATTAATTTCGACACCCTTATCCATATTTTTTTGTTATTTACCAATTTCAAAAGCTTCTTAACCTTGTAGTGTCCAACACATCTTTAGAACTGTTTGATCTTATGGAACTTGCCTCCACTACTTTTATAAGACTTTATTTAATATCCTTAACTCGCGATTAGAGCTTCAATACAACTGAATGTCTATCTTCTTTGTGTCGAACACTTACAGTAATCTCATCTATCTCTTGTTATCTTTTGTACATAAAAAGAATCTTCTTGGAATTTAGTCCAATACTTTGTTTTATTGTTTAGATTCATAAATTTGATTTGATAAAACTAATACACTAAGTAAATTTGTTAAACAACAAAAACATGGTACTATTTGTTGTCACCAAAATCATGGATGTAAATATATAGACTATCGTCTCATCTAATCATGCATAATACTTGGGTACCTTAAGAACCTTGCTGAGGTTGAATTCCTCGAGGATCTAACACCTTAAAAGCAATTTGTAGGAAAATTGAATTATTTGTCTCTCACAAGACCTTATATAGTTAGTTAATATTCTAGTCCAATTCATGCAACAATACAGTGAGGATCATTGGGAGATCCGAGAGTCCTGACATATTTGAAGAAGAGCCTATAACAAGAGGCTAGGTTTTATGTTAATAGTGATCTAAGTCTAAAGGAGTGGTATCGATAGTACTTTGAGGTTGTGAAAGGAATAGTTGATGGGATAGAGAAAATTATGGAGATAGTAATAGTTGGAAGTAGTATGTTATGTAGTTGTGAGTGGTGTGTTAGATATTGTCTTACTTGTTGTCATTCATAAAATGGTAGAGTACATGGGTATTTATAGACATCATCACACTTACATGATTATTGTAAAACATTCTAACTAGAACTTTTATGTAAAATGTTCTAGATTTTTACCTATGTAGAAGGTTCTTGATTCTTTTTCTCCTATCTTAGTCTTTTTCTACATTGTTCTAGAATTTTAATTTCATTTCAATACTTTCTTACCTTAGGATTTTCTAGATTCTTCTAGAATTTGTATTACACTTTAATACTCCTCCTTGATCCAAATTCGATAACTCTAAGCATAGCACACAGTAGTTCAAACCTTAGTCTTGGTAACGCCTTCGTCAAAGTATCTAAAATTTGGTCTTCTTTTGTGCAATACCAAGTCAAATCTTGATATTTGTCTTTACTTCTCTGATGAAATGATATTTAATTGCTATGTGTTTTGTTCTACTAAGATGCTTTGGGTTCTTCGTCATTGCAATAGTTGATTTATTCTCACAGTTGATTGTAGTAGGTCCACTTTGTTTTTTCCCATATCTTTGAATATCTTCTAAAGTCATATAGCTTGACTTGTTGCTTCAACAACAACCACATTTTTTAGCAGCAGTAGCAACAGAAGTCATGGTTGCTTTCTTTGTTGATGCCCAAGAGAATATTCTCGATCTAAGCGAGAAAGCATAACTGAAGTGCTCTTCATGTCATCTATTGACCTTGCCCAATCACTATTAGTGTAGTCGATCATCCTTGAGTTAGTCATGGTTTTGTATCATATTCCAAACTCCTTTGCTCCTTGTAGATATCTTAAAATTATTTTTCCTATTCTATAATGAATCTAACTTGGTTTTTGCATGAATCTTGATAAAAAGGCTCTTAGCATACAAAATTTTTGGTCATGTGGTTGTAAGATATAAGAGACTTCCAATCAAACTCCTATAGTGTGACACATCTACTTCTTATGCTCCATCATCTTTTTGTAGGTTCTCGTTTACCACTAATGGAGTAGCGACAAGTTTACAATAATACATCTTGAACTTATTCAATAGATCTTCGATATATTTCTTTTGAGAGATAAATATACCTTTTTTTTGTTGTTTCACCTCTATACCGAGGAAATAGTTCATCTAGCCAAGGTCGGTCATCTCAAATGTCTTCATCATGTCTTCTTTAAATATTTCATCATTTCCATATTATTTCCTATATTGATAAGATCATCGACATATACGAAGACAATGAGATGATACTGACCTTATGCCTTAATATATAGTGTTGGATCACTCTTGCTCCACCTAAATCCTTGATCGATAAAGTATTGATCAATCTTGCTATATCATGCTCGAGGAACTTGCATCACGCTGTCTAAAGCTTTTTTAGTCTTAGTATTTTGCCTTCATTGCCTTTATTGATGAAGCCTTGTGGTTGTTCAAGATAAATCTCTTCTTGGAGCACTTCATTTAGAAAGCATGATTTGACATCTAGTTGATAGATGTTCCATCCTTTTTATACTACAAGGGCTATTAGAGCTCTTATTGTATCTTATCGTGTGACTGGAGAAAATGTCTCATTATAGTCAATTCCTGTTGTTGTGAGTAGCTTTTGCGACCAATCTGGCCTTGTGCTTTTGTATAGTTCCATCAGTATTAAGCTTTGTTTTATATACGCATTTCACTCCAATGATGTCTTTTCCTTAAGGACAATTTACGAGCTCCCAAGTTTTATTCTTCTTAATCATTTTAACCTCTTCTTCCATAACCTTGACCCATACTTCTTACTTTGATGCTTCTTCATAGCATTTAGGCTCAATCATATCCATATTGCAAGTTTGGTATATGTCTACCAAAGATCTTACTCGTCTTGGAGTGGACTCCGGTGAAGAATCTTCTAGTTATTGTTGTTGTGGAGGTGGGAAAAGTGTACCTAAAGTGTTGCTTTTAACAATTTTTTCTTCTTCCCAATTCCAAGAAGCATTTTCATCAAATGCAACATCTCGTCTAGTAATGAGCCTTTTTGTTGTTAAGTTGTAAACTCTATAGCCTTTTGATTGTGTGCTATATCTCAAGAATATTCCACGTATAGTCTTGTCTTCAAGTTTGTGCCACCTATGATCAGGAACATGTATAAATACACATAGGTGTTTGTTTGATGGCTTTCTTCCACTTCGAGATTCAATAAGAGTCTTGTCTTGGACTACTTTAATTGGACATCTATTTATAATGTAAATTGAGGATTAGACTGCTTCAGCCTAAAAGTTGTTAGGCATACTTTTCTCTCTTAACATTGATCTTGCCTTCTCCATGACTGTGTGATTCTTTCTTTCTGACACACCATTTTGTTGTGGAGTATATGTGACTATAAGTTTTCTCTCTATGCCTTCATCTTCACATAATTTGTCAAACTCGCAAGATGTGTACTCCTTTCCATGATAACTTCTAAGTACTTTTATTTGTTCTTCACTTTTCTTCTCGACAAGGGCCTTGAATTTCTTGAATATTCCAAAGACTTCTAACTTTGCCATTAAGAAATAGACCTATGTCATTCTAGAGAAGTCATCGATGAATATGATGAAATACCTATTGTTGTGATGTGAAGGCGTCCTCATTGGTCTGCAAACATCAATATGAATTAACTATAGTATGTCTTTTGCTCTTCATGCTTTGTCCGTCAAGAATGGTAATTGATGTTGTTTACCGAGGAGACATCCTTTGCATGATTCACTATTCTCCTTCAAGCATGGAAGATCTCTCATCATGTTTTTTTTTATATAGAATCTTTAAGGCATGTGTGTTGAAGTGGCCAAATCTCATATGCCAAAACCATGAGTCATCAACTTCTGCCTTCATCGTAATATTAGTTCAAGGTTTGAACCTTATGGGAAAGCTTTTACTTCTCTTCTCCATTTTTACTTGGCCAATTTCTATCCTTCTATTGCCATAAATTTTGCATGTATCTTTCTCAAAGTGAAGAGAATATCCATTCTCCAACATATGGCCAATATTTAAAAGATTATCTTTAAGATTGGTTGATGAATTTTGTACCCTTCTTTGTGTCCACCATGACAGTTCCTTTGCCTAGAGACTCCACTATAGTGTCATTTCCCAACTAAACTTTGACATTGAATGATTTATCAATGTCTTTGAAGATGCTTTGCCCTTTGGTCATGTGATTATTGCATCCACTATCCAAGTACCAACTTCCTCCTCTACTAGGAGATTCTTGATTGGCTTAGAATAAGTGTTGCTCTTAATTATATGCTTCGGCAAAGTTTGCTTGATACTTATTTTTATTACAACAATACTTCTCTATGTGGCCAAATTTCTTGTAGTACTGAAATTAAGGATTTCCATAATGCTAACAATCTTTTTCTAAGTGACTAGTCTTTTTACAGATGTCACATGGAGGATATTTTCCTTGACGGGTCAGAGGGAAGCTTCTAGAATTTTCTTTATATCTAGAAATTTCTCTTCTACTTTTATTTCCTTCATATTCTTTATTCTGATACCGTACTTTTAGTTTTGATTGAAAGGCATTTCCGATCGAGTCTTCTTCATGCCTTTTCAATCGTTATTCATAAGCTTCAAGAGAGCCCATTAGTTGTGTTACTGACAATGTAGTCAAATATTTTGTTTATTCAATTGCGATTGCATAATATTTTTGGGGAATAGAAATTAAAATATTCTCAATGATTTTTTTGTCAAGAATATTTTCCCCATAGGTTGTCATCTGACTAATTATTTCCTTTATTCTAGAATAGTAGTCTTTAATGGTCTAAAATTCTTTCATTCTTGTTAATTCAAACTCTCGTCTTAGAGAATGAAGTTTAACATTGCATACTTCATCACTTCCTTCAAACTCCTCTTGTATTGTGTGTCAAGCTTGCTTTGCACTTGTGGCACCTATTATTCTTGGAAAGATTGTGTCATCAACTGCTTGTTGAAGAGCAACTAAAGCCATTGAATCTTTTACTTGTTTTCCTTCAACTCCTTCTTCTAAGTTGTAGTAAGAGTAGATGTGTCTTTTGAAATAGTGAATCCTTATTCTATAATGTCCTATAAGTCTTGGGAGCGAAAGAATGTCTTCATTTTGATACTCTAAAAATCATAATTTTCTCCTATGAAAATAGGTACTGGAATTAATGATGTTTGATTGGTAGTATTCATGGGTTGAGAAAATATTTTGGAAGTAGTGCAGAAGTTATAGTTTCTTTTAAGTAGTTGAAAAAATTATCTACGCCCAGTAGATGACTGAACGAAGCTCTGGTACCACTAATACTACTTTGAGGTTGTGAAAGAAATAGTTGATGGGATAGGGAAAATTAGGGAGATAGTAGAATGTGGAAGTAGTAGTTGGAAGTAGAATGTTATGTAGTTGTGAGTGGTGTGTTAGATGTTGTCTTACTTGTTGTCATTCGTAAAATGGTAAAGTACATGGGTATTTATAGACCTCATCTCACTTACATGGTTATTCTAAAACATTCTAACTAGAACTTATGTAGAATGTTCTAGATTTTTACTTATGTAGAATGTTCTTGATTTCTCTCTCCTATCTTAGGCTTTTCTACATTGTTCTACAACTTTCATTACATTTCAATATTTTTATCTTAAGATTTCCTAGATTCTTATAAAATTTGCATTACAATTTAATAGGTATGATTCATATTTGGCTAGTTGTCCACGTACACGACGTTTATTGACAAAATGGTTTGTTAATCGGTGGTTCTCCTTTTGCCGTGGAAGACCAAGAAATAAGAAACAATGTCTAAATCTAATAGTAATGTGGGTTTCCGGACTTAAATGTCCAATCCATCTCACACTATTTTTATATCAAACCTCAAGTCAACCTGCAGGCCTCGTAACTCATTATCATCCCTATCTAGATCATACGCAAAGGCTAACTAAAAAAAAAAAAAAAAAAACAAAGAAAAAAACAAAAAAAAAAGAAAAAAAAAAAAAAAAAAAAAAAATCCAAGGTAGCAACAATAAACAAGTTAAAATGGCTTAAAAGGACTTGAGTGAATATTCCAAGAATACGAAGTTTCTTTGGGAATCAATGTTATACATTGGTCAAAATCCAGTTTTTCAAGAAATAACAAAACATATGAAAATGAAGTATCATGTTATTCAGGGTGCAATAAGCAAAGAAATTATTCATCTAATATCTGCCTAGTGATATTCACGAAAAACTATTTTTACACAAACACATGAAAAATAAAAATCGAACTACTCTTACGAATTCGATGTTAAAGACTTTAAGTTAACTTATTATAATTTTATTCAAACATTCTTTTAAAATTTGATAAGTAATATATATTTTTAATAATATTTTCCTTAATTTATTCTTTATTTGTTAGGTAAAAACATGTGATTAAAAATATCTTTATAGGAAAATTGTAGGATGTAATCGGTAAGTTGAAGGACATGTTATAGGATGTTTATTTTTTGGGAATTAATTTGTAAGTTGATTGGGAGTGAGGTAAATTAATAATGGTTACTTTTATCACCTAAAGAGGGAAACTTGAACTAAATTTGTTGGCCACCACATTGCCGCTGGCTCCACCAAGTATCTTCTAAATATGCCAGCCCATCCGAAACCCAGTACCTGCCATTCAATTCAATGAAATTTATATTACTACATAATAATGAGATTAATTAATCCATTAATTAATTAATTAATTAACGAACCTGTGTGGTGATGACTACAAGGAGGGAAACAAAAAAGGAGATGTGTTGGCGGTAAAAGATTTTGACAGCGGTCACTACGTGAATGGCGTACACATTGCCGGCACCAGAGTTAGCAAATATCGTTATTAGAACATGCTCCTTCACGTTGAACGGCCCTGGGTTCAACCTAAACTCCCACCGTGTCCCGCTCAAGAACACGCGTTTCGTTATTGTCGCCGCCATCAGCTGCCCCAGCGGCACCACTGCGATCTGCGCAGAGATGGCGGTGATGGCCAGGGGCTCCCTGCGGTACCAGAAAAACTGGTTCAGAAAGGACAACACAACGCAGGAGAGGCTTCCCAGCACCCACATTCGAAACGTCAGAATCGGAAGAGAAGGATCGTCGGTCGTTGCCACCGTCATAGCCACTTGCTTTATCGGCGAGTTCTCTTCTTCTTCGTCTTCTTCTTCTTCTTCTTCTTCTTTTTCGCCTTCACCATTCCTATTCTTGTTCCTATTCCTAATAATGTTCCTGTTGCTACCACCTTCATCTTCCACTTTGTGAGATACAACACATTGAACACACCATGTCAAGTGAAAAGGTTGTTAAGCATGTAAGATAAGAAAGAACGCATATGAGAGAGGGAGAGAGAGAGGCTTACGAAGAGGGGATGTCATCTCGTGGGAGGATTGCTCCATGTTGATTCACTCTCAAAATCTGTGTTGTGCTATCTTCAAATTCTTCAAATTCTTCAAATAACAAAGAAAAGGGAGAAGAGAAGGTTGCAGAGAGGTAGGTGAAGGTGATGCGTTACAGTGCTCCCCAAAATAGTTTTACTTTTTTTGAAATTTCCAAAATAATCATTTACGATTTTACACCACTCTTTACCCATTTCGATTACGTCGATATTTACATCTGCAAGGCCTAAATCCACACCTGCTTCTACCACAACACTTATTTCTAAAATACAAATGCAATAAAACATTTTATTTATTCATGACAGCAACCTGCTCTAAAACTTCAAAATTAAACTAAACACTCCTTTAACAAAATTTAACATGAATATTTAATTTATACATTTTAGAATACAAGAGAGAGAGATACATTCAATTTGAATATGTGTAGAGTATATAGGGTTATACATTTATAAAGAAGAAAATACAAACAATCTAATCGAGACTATACACACTACATCTAATGCTCTTTCTCATGCACAACTTAAATGTTACAAATATAATCAAATATAGTCTTTGTGATGTGTTAGTAAAACCATATGCTAGTTGATCATTAGAATTAATAAAATTCTGTCTTGCTTTTCTATATACAATCTTTTTCTCAAATAAAATAACAACAATTTCAATACTTTTAAGTCCTTTTATGAAAGATGGGATTTGAGCTTATATAAGACAACTTGATTGTCATATATATGTTTCATATGATTGGTCTCTCCAAAATGCAAGTTTAAGCCAAATAAACTCACAAGAAGTTGAGATCATAGTTTTATAATATGCTTTTGCACTAGATATGACTATAACATTTTATTTCTTGCTATTCTAAGAGGTCAAATTATAACCAATGAAGACATATCCGAAAGTGGATCTCTAAAAAAAAAAGGAACATGTCCAATCAACATCTAAATAACACACAATTTTAGTGTGATTAATGTGCCCATATAAAAAATATTTTTCAGGAGAACCTTTAATGTAATTCAATATATGAATGACAACATTCTAATTATATGCATATGAAGAATTGTGAAATTGACTCACCACAATAACTACCAAGAAAATGTTAGGGTAATACTTGTAAGATAGTTCAAATTTCCAATTACACTTCGATACTTCTCAAGATCTAAGAGTGACTTCACTTGATTAGGTAGGAGTTTGACATTGGAATCCATGGGTATATCAACAGACTTTGAATTCATTCACCTAAATACCTTGCAAATATACAATGCGCATTTTCTTTGAGAAATAACAATTTTATTGTTGGATTGTGCTACCTCAATCCCCAACTTATATGATTCCAAATAGAATAGATGGCAAATATTTAGGGATTGGAATTAATTAAGAACAAAAAATTGGAATTAAAAACAAAATTGATAAAACTTGGGTTAAGAGGAGGCACCACAAACCAAGGTTTGATAAGCCTCAAGGTGACCGCCATAAGAATTGGGAATTCTTGATAAGATCGCAAGATGTAAGGAAAACCCTAACAGAACCTCATAGTTATTTTTGGTAAAATTAGTCTACCTTATTATCAAATCCAAAAGGTTTACAAATACAGAATAAGTTGTGGGTTTTGGGTTCAAATCCTGAGTACAACCGTAATGTCAATATTTTTATTTAATACTCTAACCATGTTATACATGCAATCAACTTGGTCTCATCAAGGTGTTGGATCATCAGCTAGGCCTCCAAAAGATGAGCCACCTTGTGTTGCAATGTCTCTTTGGCTTTTGTAAGCTTCCTCTCGTCATGGGTCCACTTAAGTCTTGAATTGGGTCCTGGTCCAGTCTTGATACCACATCATGTACTTCAGTTTTGATATCCACATCACCAACAAATATCTAAGTTTTTCAAGATTTAAGGTCTTAACAAAGTTGTTGCTTTATCTAAGATGCCATGGTGATAATTGCATGTAAGTACAATGTCATCAATATATACTACTAGATAGATACAACCAACACTTGAGTGCCGATTAAATAATGAATGATCTATCTCACTACGAGTCACCCAAAATTATTGAATAACAATGTTAAAATTGTCAAACCAAGTCCTAGAAGACTGCTTGAGGTCATATAAAGATTTGTAAAGACGACATACCAATATAGAATACTCCCTTTGAGCACTAGAAATTGGAGGTTGCTCCACATAAATTTCTTCATGAAAATCACCATTAATAAAAGCTTTCTTGACATCCAAGTGATAAATAGATTAATGTTGAATGGTAGTCATGGCTATGAATAAGTGAGCAGAGGTCATCTTTTTTATGGGATAAGCTCCTCCGAGTTGTATGACTCAAGCCAAGGGAAGACTCCCCAATAGGTGGTGGTTTACGAGAGCTTGATGATGGTGGAAATATGGTGCACATATAGTGGTTTTGATGTGATAAGATGATGGCTCCTCCTCTATGATGAATGCATGATCAATGACAAAGACCCGGGCCCAACACAGCCCAAGCTAGGGGCTTCCTCTAAGATGCCTAACTACCAACACAGTACCTAATGAGCTCACCTAGTCACATATTTCTTGAAGGCCTTCATGTGTCGCACTTTACTTTAATTAATGTCTTGTAATTAGGAGTTGACTTTGTCTAAGTGTGAATTAATCTTTTAGGTCAACTTACCCTCAAACTATAAATAAGGTCTACCTTGTTTGTAAATACAAATATGATGAAATTAAGAGTTTTTCTCTACACCTTAAGTGTGTCAAATCTCACCATGGTATTATCTTAAGTGTTCAGCTCAAGTGGCGACTCCCCCTTCACTCATCTTGGTGTTAACCCCAAGTGGTGTGGCTTCTCCCATTCGCTTCGTTCTTTAGTTCGATTCGTGTTTCGACGTCACCACACTTATAGCCCATTCGTGTTTTAGTACAATCATATTGCCCCGTTTTAATTTTTGTGTTTCATATGGTTTGTAATTGTTCTTGTCCACCCCCTTGGCTATATTACATCCATTCACCGTTCACATTGCAAATAGAGGTTAGGCCAACTTTAAGGAACGATGGCTAGAGGAAACCTAGAAGAGGTGTTCTAGCCTTGGTTACCTAAGTTGAGTAGTGTGGCATATATTTGACAACATAATAATACTCAATTCAAAGGTAGTTTTTGTTGACAAAAGAAGAAGATTGATTAAAAAGATTTTGATAATGATAAAGATATTGAAGAAAATACTTGAAGATATTGAAGACAGTACATTTTATATTTAAAGTTCTTATTTTAATAGGCTTAAATTTCTCTAGTTAGTTGTACGATTGTTAGAACAACAGTCAGCTCGTAACTCCTCTGAGAAAAACTAAATTTTCAAAAAAAATCAGTGTGGTAATCGATTACCAACTTATGATAATCGATTACCAACTCAAAACTTTTATTTTTCGAAAATCCATTTAAGATAATCGATTACCACGAGTGATAATCGATTACCACTGGCAGTTATAAAATTATTTGATAAAAAACGTACAAGAGATAATTGATTGCCATTTTGGGTAATCGATTACCACTGCAAAACTTTGTTTTCGAAAACCACTAGAATAATCGATTATCTTAAGTGGTGATCGATTATCCTTGCCAGTTTCTGCTCAACTCTTCATTTCTAACTTAGCTTTCGAAAACCTCTTTAAATAGAACTCAGTTCCCAACTTCAAAAGTACCTTTTTAAGATTCAGAGTTCTTGTGTTGTGACTGCAAAGTGGTCCTCACTAAGATTCTTAAAAATAGCTTTGAAAAGCCTAGTATGAGTGAGCGATAACTTTTTCTAAGTGAGTTCTTAGAAGATTGAGTGTTTTGTTGTTGTTAGGAAAGCTAGCCATCCTCTATGTGACTCAGGGAGAGCTTTTGTTCATCTTTTGTAGTTGTTCAAGAGAGGTGTTTTCTAATTCTTTACTCTTTTATAATCTATTTGTACTCTGATTATTAGTGATTGAGTTAATCTTTTTGTATTTTTCCTGCCCCTCTTTACTTAGATTTTACTAGATAATATGAGAATTTGACTTTTTCATATTATCATAATAAAAGATAAGTAAAGGTAAAAACACTAATTTCGTTCGGATTTCAAAAGAAAACAAATTTGAAGACAAACTTGATCATTCCATAGGAGATGGTCTGTATCTGAAAGAAAAGAACTAAGTGGCTATTACCAAGTAGAGGGTCTCGATTTGACACACTATGTCTTTTTGTTTTTTTTTACTTTTTGAAAAAACCAAATTAGACCAATCTCGTGGAAAGGGTCTATTCAAAAGATTCAGATTCGGTGATCATTACCATGTAGAGAAATCACTTTGTTTTATTATCTTCTTTTTCTGACTTTTTGAAAAACATATTAGACCAATCTTGAGGAGAGGGTCTATATCGAAAGGAAAGAAATCAATGACCAATTCTTCGTAAATGGCCTCGATGTGACAAAGGAATCAATGACCATTGCCTCGCAAAGGGTCTTGATGTAAAGAGATCGAAGACCATTGCTTCGCAGAGGGCCTCGATGTGACATCAGAAATCAATGACCATTGCCTCGTAGAGGGCCTTGATGTAAAGAGATCGATGACCATTGCCTCACAGAGGGTCTCAATGTGGCATAAGAAATCAACGACCAATGCCTCGCAGAGGGCCTTGATTCAAAGAGATCGATGACCATTACCATATAGAGGTTCCCGATCCGAAAAACCATATTCTTTTTGTACTTTGACCTTTTGAAAAAGAGATTAGACCAATCTCGAGGAGAGGGTCTATATTTAAAGGATTCAATGACCATTACCATGTAAAGGGTCTCAATGTGACAAAGAAATCAATGACCATTGCTTCGCGGAGGGCCTTGATGTAAAGGAATTGATGACCATATTGCTTCGCAGAGGGTCTCAATGTAAAGAAAGGAAATCAATAACCATTGCTTAGTAGAGGGTTTTGATGTAAACATAAGAAAATCAATAATCATTGTCTCGTAGAGGGTCTTGATGTAAACATAAGGAAATCAATGACCATTGCCTTGTAGAGGGTCTTGATATATAAAAGGAGAACCTGAATTTTGTTTTTGAAGTGTCGACAAACACTGCGTGGATGCCTAAGATTGGTGAGACTTAAACAAAAAAAATTATCATTGTTGACTTTTTTTTTGGAAATGATTTTCAATGATTTTGTGGAGTATGATGGATGACATGATGTGATGATACATAACATGTTATGATTTCTTTTTGAACCTATATGATGATGCATACATGGATGTGTGGATGCATGAGTGAAATTTTCTTTTTTTCATTTATCATTTTTCTTTTATTCTAATTTGAAAGCAAGGAAAACAAGGCTTGGAGGCTAGTGTGAAAACTGGGCTTGGGGGCCAGTGTGAAAACTAGGCTAGGGGGCTAGTGGAAAAACTAGGCTTGGGGGCCAATGTGAAAACTGGGCTTGGGGGCCAGCGTGAGAACTAAGCTTAGGAGCCAGTGGAAATTGGGCTTGGGGGCCAATGTGAAAACTGGGCTTAGGGGCCAGTGTGAAAACTAGACTTGGGGGCCAGCGTGGGAACTGGGCTTAGAGGCCAGTGTGGGAACTGGGCTTAGGGGCTAGTGTGGGAACTGGGCTTGGGAGCTAGTGTGAAAACTGGGCTTGAGGGCTAGTGTGAAAACTGGGCTTGGAGGCCATTGTGAAAACTGGGCTTGCGGGCCATTGTGAAAACTGGGCTTGGGGGCTAGTATGCAAATTGGGCTTGAGGGCCAATGTGGAAACTGGGCTTGAAGGCCAGTATGAAAATTGGGCTTGGGGGCTAGTGTGGGAACTAGGCTTGAGGGCCAGACAAAACTGGGCTTGAGGGGCCAGTGTGGAAATTGAGCTTAGGGGCCAGTGTAAAAACTGGGCTTGAGGGCCAGTATGAAAACTAAGCTTAGGGGCCAGACAAAATTGTGCTTGAGGGGCCAGTGTGGAAACTGAGCTTGGGGGCTAGTGTGGAAACTAGGCTTGGATGTTGACTATCAAGAAGTTTGAGTTGACCATGTAGTTGCTTATTCATGAAGTTGATGTACTCAATGCATATATGGATGATGACTTGGTATGATGCATGAAATGCCTTATGTATGAATTTTCCTTTTGCATATTTTTGAAAACAAATTCGAATTGATCCTCGTTTCATTATTATTTTGAATTCATGGAATCATTCTACTTTGAATTTTTTTTTACTTTTCGAAATCATTTCTTTAGTCTAATTAGCTACTAATGAATCATTTTTTTAATCATTTCTTTTGAAACACTATTTGAATGACATGCATGAAATTGTCAAGGGCTTGAAAATGTTTGGATGTGGTGATAAAGATTAATTAGGGAGTTGCCCTAATTTGAATTGGTCTCGGGGCACAAAATATGTTGGCCTAATTTTAAGGGAAAGTATATGTGCTCACAAGGATAGTTCCCTAATACCTAAATATCAAGGTCACTAGAGCTATGACCCACTTCATGGCATTTCCCATGACAGTTGGTAAACAACAAGAAGTGGGAGTACCAATGAAGCAAACAAACTTTAGCTGGGGTTCTCATAATGACCACTTGGAAAGTACATCCAACGTGACACTGCTACACAATCCCCTTTAATTCTAAGCAACTCAGACCCGGGTATAGGGCCCCACTCATTTAATGAACAAAATGTGTTTATGTGAAGGGAGAATACAATGTATACCCCAACCCACACCTGACAATTATTCCAAATACCAAAATAAAGAAGAATATATACATATTCAATTATTCTATAAAAAAGAGATAAAAAGATTAAAAAAAAGGGAAGAAAAAATATGAAGAAAAACCACATCAATTTTGCACATCCAAATAAATGGCCTGACTCTATAGCATCCCTAGTGGAGTCGCCATCTATCGCAACCGAAATCGCAACGAGATGACGAACCAAAAATTAAAATTTGCAAAAAATAGAGTTAGGAGTCGCCACCATAGTTTATTTTGGAAAACTAAGGAAAAACCAAAAAAGATAAAACAAGGTCTGCGAAAAACCAGATTTTGGGTCCGGTAGTCGATTACGCATGGGGAAGGTATTAGCACCCCACAACGCCCGTCCTAAGACGATACCTTTAATTAAATGTGCAAAAGTTATGTAGTTTTTTAAAATATTTATTTTCCCCAAAAATAATAATAAATGAATTTACAAAAAAAAACATATTTTTTTGTTTTTTGGGTCCGAAGAGGATTAATCCTCGCTCCTACGTATCTCCATGTGAATGGAGAATCAGGGTTACATAGTTCTTTATGAAAAACTATTTGGAAAAATATTTGAAAAATGATTTAATTTTTTTAATAATTTTGAAACCCTTTTTGTTTAAATTTTTAGTATTATTTTAATATTGATGTCACGCGACGCAAGCGGCCGGACAGACACTGAAAATAAATTCCTTTTTTTTAGTTATGTTTAATTACTCGGATAATACCCACTTTGGTACATATGTGTCAATCTGGTACTCGCTTTTAAAAAAGTGTCAATTGCATCCCAACTTTTGTAAAAGTGTTTCAATTAGGTCCCTTTCAAATGTAGTTGACTAACGTCGTTAGTCAACGTGCCACGTGTCAATCTGTGTATTTTTTGATTTTTTTTTAATTTTTTAATTTTGTAAAAATTTTTTATAAAAAAATTATAAAAAATGCCATATGTCAGGTTCCTGTGTGTGACATGTGGCATTGTCAGTGCCATGTGGCATTGTGATGCCACGTGTCAGGTCCCTGTGTGACACGTGGCATTGTCAGTGCCACGTGGCATTGTCAGTGCCACGTGGCATTGTCAGTGCCACGTGTCAGTGTCACTATTAGATGTCATTGTGTTGATTTCGATTTAGTCCCTATATATGTCTTTTTGTTTCAATTTAGTACCTACTTATGTGTATCTAATTCAAGTTTGTCCCAATTTTTTTAATAAGTAAAATATTTTTCTATTCCATTTTTTATAAGATTAAAACTAATAAAGTATAAATATTCTTAAAAAATTAAGTACTAATATTTATTTGTTTCTCTCAATTTCAGACCAAATTTATTACTTGTATAAATATTTTACTAATATTTTTTATTAAAAATGACTTTTTAACATATTACTTTATTAATTACTTTTTTATTAAGTACTCATGTTTTGTTAATTTTTTTTTCCAAAATAGAAAAATATTGTCTCTTACTAATTTTAAATCAAAATTTCTGTTTGTCTGAATGTTATACTAATTTTTTTCATTAAAAATGACTTTTACCACTAAATTTTAATATAAATATCAAATACTTAATTTTTGTAAAAATTTTATACTTAATTACTTTTAATTTTATAAAAAAAAATGGATTTTAATTATTAAAAAAATTAGGTCAAGATTGAATGAGATACACATAAGTAGGTACTAAATTGAAACAAAAAGGCATATATGGGGACTAAATCAAAATCAACACAATGACATCTGATAGTGACACTGACACGTGGCATTGCAATGCCATGTGGCACTAATAATGCCACGTGTCACACAAAGGACCCGACACATGGCATTTTTATTTTTATTTTTAAAAATATTTTTAAAAAAATTTAAAAATTTAAAAAAAAATTTAAAAAAATTTAAAAAAATATAAAAAGATAAAATAAAAATTCAAAAAAACCACAAACTGACACGTGGCACGTTGACTAACAGCATTAGTCAACTCTGTCTGAAAGGGACCTAATTGAAGCACTTTTTCAAAAGTTGGGATGCAATTGACACTTTTTTAAAAGCGAGTACCAGATTGACACACATGTACCAAAGTGGGTATCATCCGAGTAATTAAACCTTAAAGTTATTTAAAAGTGGATGTGAATGTCATTACGACGTGAGCAACCAGATAGATATTAAAGAGTAAACAAAGAAAACTATTTTTTATTCTTAGATTGATATATATTTTTTAGAAAAAAAAGGAACGAAAGTCTAAAATGGGTGTCATGCGACGCGAGCGGTTGAACAGACACCAAAGAAATGGGAAAAAATATTTTTTAATGATTTAAAAAATAATTGATAAAAATAAATCAAAAGAAAAAAAAGCAACTGGTAGTGACGTACCTTCAAAAATGTTCAATATCTCCTCACCTTTTCTCTTTTTTTATTCTTTGTCTCCTTTTCTAATATTTTTTTGTTTTTTTTTCAAGAGAGATAAAAATGAGATGGGTTTGTGTGGGTAGTAATGAGAGACAAAGAGAGAGTGTAGAGAATGTTTTCTTCTCTTTCTACCTCCTTTAATATATTTTTTTTTGAAAGAGAGATAAAAAAGAAGGTGTGTATGGGAGTGGTGATGGGAAAGAATTAGAGAAGTGTAGAAAATATCTTTCTTTGGTCATGACAGAGGCGTATTTATACTCACACATTGCAATATCAATGCAATCTCAGCCTTAATTGTAATGAACAATATAAGGAAGAAATCATAGCAAATCAGAGCACAAAATCAATCAAGATTAGTAATATTGATTCTAACCGTTAACAAATTAGAGCACAAAAATCAATCCTAATTAGTAATATTGATTCTAATTATACGAAGAGATATTGTTTTTAATTATTAGAATCATATCACTAATTTCTCTATCAGAACAAAGGTAGAAGATATGTTGAGTTGTTGGGCTCATGAAGAGGAGTGTGATAACAAATTAGACTTTTCCTTCTTTTTTCCTTCTTTTTTTCTTTTTTTTTCATGTCTCTTTTTTTTCTTTTTTTTTTCTAAAATTAAAGTTTGAAAATCTTTGAAGAAAATTTGGTTTAACATTTTTTTTATTCTCGATTAACTAAAAAACTTTATTATTTATTATTTTTTTTATATTTTTTTTGAAAATAAATTTATTCACCCGGACAAAATTTGGTGTTGACACTTTGTTTAAGAGATTAATAACTAGATGTAGGGTCTTTTGATTTGAATTAGTATGAATATCAATGTTGATCTTCTTCCCTAAACTCTTATTTTACTTGCACTTGCATTTAAAGTAACTATGACTTTAAGTTAATCAGTAAAATTTTGAGAATTTTTTTTTTTGTTTTATAAAAATCGAATTCACCCCCTCTTAATATTTGACCACTGTCTAGTCATTCCGTTGCGCGATACCAGCAATTTGTATCAAAGCTTGCTTTGATATTTATTCAAATTTTTCGAAAATGGTAGGGTCAAACAAAACTTTTGCTGAAGGTGTGTCTATCAATAGAGCTCCACTTTTTACCGGTGAAAATTACCCATTCTGGAATGTTAGAATGCAAATATTTTTCAAATCAATTGATAGGGATATTTGGGATGTTGTTTTGAATGGATCATTTGTTCCTATTAACGTTATTAATGAAGTGCAGGAACCAAAGCCTTTTGCACAATGGACTATTGATGAAAATAGGCAAGCTCAATATAATGTTAAAGCCAGAAACATCATATCATCTACTTTAACTCTTGATGAGTTCTATAGAATTTGTGTTTGCACCAGTGCACGCGAGATGTGGGAAATCCTTTGACTAACTCACGAAGGAATTGATGATGTCAAACGGGCTAGAAAGAACCCTTTGATTCAAGAATATGAAATGTTTTGCACGTAGCAGGGAGAAACCATCTACGATGTGCTGAAGCGATTCACACACATCGTCAACCATCTCAGTGGGCTAGGTAAAACCTTTGATACTGATGAACTTAACATAAAAATTCTTAAATCTTTGAATAGGACTTGGCAGCCAAAGGTGACGCCCATCACGAAGTCACAGAATCTTGCAACAATGACCATGGCGACTTTTTTTTGGAAAACTGAAGGAGCACGAGCTTCAACTGGGCAAGTTGAATGATAAAGAAGATCAAGGAAGAAAGAAGAATATTGCATTCAAAACTGAAGTTGTCAAAGGCAATAAGCAAAAAGGAGAAGAAGATTCTGATGATGATGAGAACCTTAGTCTCATGATAAAGAAGTTCACAAAATTCATGAAGGATAAATGCATAAATCAATTCAAGAGCAGGAGAATCAAGGATCCTCCTCAAACTTTAAATTCTAGGGATGTGGAGAAACTGGTCATGTAAAAGTAGACTGCCCAAATTCAAAAAGGAGTGATGAAAAGAATAACAGAAAATATTTCAAGAAAAAGGCATACATAGCATGGGAAGATAATGTCTCAAGTTCATCCAGCTCTAGTGAATCTAATGAGGAAGAAGCAAAATTTTGCTTAATAGCCAATAATGATCTCTCTACCAGTGAGGTAAGCTCTTATGACAATAAAAATGATTATGATTGTTATACTACACCTAGGCGAACCAAGAAAACTACTCATACACTTCCAATCCTTTGCCGCTATACCTCCACCGACAAAGGTTTGAGGACTGGTGTACTACACCTAGGCGGAATAATAAAACCGCACGGCCAAGCCCATCTACACATAACCCCACAAATGAAATTATCAAGTGAGTAACCAGACAAGCGAAAGCACATAGCGGCCTAGGCCGCCTACTTTAGAAAACAGGACGACATCTGTTGACCACTCCAGACTTAGAATATTACAAACAATGCCCCTAATACCAACAAACATTAGCCCAGGCCCACCTAGGACCCAAGCAATGGCCCAACCCACAAGAAGGACATACATAATTAATAACTCTATAAGTACATGTGGACCCCAGCAATTAAAGGTACACTTTCATTAATCCCTTAATCAAGAGATTTGACTTTCTAAGAATCTTTTCGTTGACTTGATTGTTGGAGCCCTCTCCGTAGGTAACTCCTCAAGGGTCCAAACAATTTACATCTACAGATGGCACATGCAAACCAAGGAGGAGCCAACTCGAGAGATTGAGGATTGAGGTAAAGTGATATTTGTGTCCTTAACATCTCTTATTTGTTTCCCCAGGAACAATTGGCGCCCACCGTGGGCAACGAAGCAACACCCTACCTAGCAATCCGCATAATGTCGAGAATGGTTTCTACTCGTAGCAAAGCTAGAGTCACGAAGCAACCTGAGGCAGGTCCTACTGTGCCTGTTAACGTCACCCAGACTTGGCCGCCATCCCGGGAGGCCAAGCCAAGATGCAACAAGAGCTCACTGACCTGAGTAGTCGCAGTGCTGACGAGATGGAAGTGCCCAGGCGAGAAAACTCGAGGCCGAGAAGAAAGATCAAGGCTGAACCTACCTAGAAAGGGAAGGCCAAGGAATCGTTAGAAGCCCCCAAGTCCCCATCTTACCAGCCTAGTGAGGAAGAAAGTGAGTACAACCCCACTATGAATACCTTCACCACCACTCAGCAAACACCCATCATCTCTACCCATCACATAAACATTCATCATCCCACCATCCCAAGGCACCCCGCAACACCTACCCCTGTTGCCACCCTTCCCACCACCCATATCCCACCTCATAATTTCACCACTACCTTCCCTACCTTCATCCACCATCCCATTGCACCACACCCGTTGCCACCCCAACCACCCAGGCGTCGCCACCCTTTCATTGACGCCATCACTAACACACCTCTCCATGTTCAGTGGGAACCCTTCACATTGGACCACTATACGGGAGAGACCGACCTTGACGAGCACCTTAAAATATACATAACCCACGTCGCCCTTTATACATCCCACGATGCCTTCTTCTGTAACGCTTTTCCCACCACCCTCAAAGGTCCTGCCCTTGAATGGTTCACTGCCCTTCCCCCATACTCCATCGACTATTTTGACACCCTCTCCCACATGTTTACCACTCACTTCGCTGGTAGCCGCCCACATCAAACCACCACCCTATCCCTTCTTAGCGTCAGACAAGAACAAGACGAGACGTTGCATGCTTTCATCGACCACTTCAGCAAAGCCGCCCTTCGCACACCCAACCTCAACCAAGAAATGATTCTATAGTGTATGGCTCTTACCCTTAAACTACGATCGTTCGCTAATAATGTCTACCTCCACCCTGCACCTCCATGCACGAACTCAAGCTTCGTGCCGCAGATTACATACGCATGGAAGAAATACAGAACCTTCACACCAAGTTCTGCAATGATTACAACCCCTCCACCACCGGCCCAGATAAGCCACCTCCACGACCTGACTCTAGGCCTAAAGAGCCTCGACAACCACGTTTCACCAGATATGCTCCTCTAAGCGTCCTAGATCTCGACTTCTCGACGAAGCCCTCCATGCCGATCTCATCCCACCACCTCACAAAACATCCAACTCCCCCAATGCAGACATGATCAAGTACTACCGCTATCACAGAAACAACGACCACACTACAAACGAATGCAAGGCGCTCCAAGACAGAATCAAAGAATTGGTTAGCATTGGCCACTTCCGCCGCTTTGTCTGTAGAGACATACCCCCACATCCCTCACGATCCGACAACCGACATCCCCTTTGCAATACTCGCCACGATCACCGCACCAATCAACAAACCCGCCAAGAACCGCAAATTGCCCGCACTTACGTCAACACAGCTGATCCTCCACTATGCAGCGCAATCAACACCATCGTCGGAGGCTTTGTTGGTGGCGGCTCCACCTCATCAACCAGAAAGAAACACTTCCGTCATCTCCAATCCATCAATCACATAACCCATTCTCACCACAGATGTTGTATGCCTCCCATGACCTTTACTGACGATGATTTTCACGGCATCGACCACCAGCAAGACGATCCCATGGTCATCACGGTCGAACTCGAAAACTATGCGGTCAAGAAGGTGCTTATCGACCAAGGCAGTTCGATCGACATCCTCTACTGGACCACTTACCAAAAACTCCAACTTCCACCCACGACCATGGTTCTTTATGATGAACTTATCTTCAGGTTCTCCGGAGAGAAGGTTTTAACCTATGGATATATCGACCTCCACACTGTCTTTCGGGAAGCATCTCAAACCAAAACAATCCCCATCCGTTTCCTTGTCGTAGACGCACCCACCTCATACAATGTCCTCCTTTGTCGACCATCCCTCAACATTCTAGGCGCCGTCGTCTCCACAACCCACCTAGCCATGAAATTCCCCTCCCCATCATGAGACATCTTTACCATTCATGGCGACCAACGACTCGCACGAGAATGTTACATGGGAAGCCTGCGCCCTCAACTACCAATCCTACAAACCAACAACATTGAACGCCCACCCAGCTCTAGCACGGAGTTATCTGGCGACAACCTAGACCCTAGAGTAGGACGCAACGCACGAATCGAGCCAATTGACAACACTATAAGCTTGGAGCTCCATAATGTACTCTCAGATTGGGTACTGACCTCCAACAAGAACACCGTGATATCTTGACACCCACCCTTATCGCCAACACTGACCTCTTCGCCTAGTCAACCGTAGACTTACCCGGTGTCAACCCTCAGGTCGCGGTCCACAAGCTCTCCGTATATAAAGAAGCCAGATATAAAGAACATCGACTGGCAGCAAAAGTAGAAGTCGAAAAATTACTTAACGCTAGCTTCATCGAGCAAACCCACTACACCACCTAGATATCCAACGTGGTTCTGGTCAAAAAAGAAAATGGCAAATGGCGAATGTGCGTTGACTATACGGACCTCAATAAGGCCTGCCTAGAGACGCCTAATGGGCAAGTATGTCGAAGTGTACGTCGATGACATGGTTGTCAAATCCCAACGCCACCACCAACATGCACAAGACCTGTCCACAGTATTTTCTGCATTACGACAATACAACCTCAGACTCAACCCTGAAAAATGCATCTTTGGCGTCGATTGTGGCAAATTCATAGGATTCATGCTAACACAGCGCGACATCAAAGTAAACCCTGAAAAGTGCACTGTTATCATCGAAATGTAAAGCCCCAACAATATGAAAGAAGTCCAGCGCCTAATAGGCTGCTTAACCGCCATCTCCAGATTCCCACCAAAACTAGCCGAACAACCCCAACCCATATCCAACTACTCAAAAAATCCACGAAGTTCCCTTGGAATGACGAATGTGAGCAAGTTTTCCAAAACCTCAAAACCACCCTTACATCTCCACCTATCCTCCACAAGTTGGATATCCACCAACCACTCTTCATCTACATCATCGCAATAGAACACACTATAAGCGTAGCGCTGGTCGAAGAAATCACTAGCGTCCAACACCCCATACATTTCGTTAGCCGAACCTTGCAAGATCCCGATACCAGAAACCAAATGGTGGAAAAACTAGCACTGTCCTTAGTGCATGCAGCAAGACGCCTACGCCCCTACTTCAAAAACCACAACATCACTGTCAAGATCGACTACCACATCCAAAAAATACTCAAAAAACCTGACCTTGCTGGCCGAATGTCGTCTTGGGCCGTGGAACTCTTTGAATTCAACATTCGTTAGGAACCACACGGCCCCATCAAAGCCCAGTGCGTGCTCGACTTCGTCAACGACCTTCAACACACCCTTGAGGAAGACCAATAAACACTTTATGTAAACGATTCCTCTAATCCGAAGGGCACAGGCACCAACATCGTCTTGGAAGGCCCCAACGATATCCTCATTGAAAAATCCCTTCACTTTGCCTTCAAAACTTCCAATAATCAAGCTGAATACGAAGCCATCTTAGCCAGCTTATCTCTCGCACGCAAAGTCGACATCAAAACACTCATATGCAAGACTGATTCCAAGCTCACTATGGGCCATCTCAACAATGAATTCCAAATCAAAGATGGCACTCTCCTGCAATACTATCATTTGGTCCGTAATTTCATCCAATATGCTTTCGACCATGTATGCGTCCAATACATCCCGAGAAGTGAAAATGTCAGAGCCGATATCCTATCTAAGCTAGCAAGCACAAAGCTAAAGAGAAGGCATAAATCCCTACTCCAACAAACATTATCCACACCATCTATAACAAACATTTGCCTCAACCTGGACCACACTGAAAACTGGACAACTCCATACATCCAATACCTCAAAACTGGTAACCCCCTACCCAATACTAACAAAGGCTGGCTGGCTAAAGCCGCAAGGTATACGATGATAGGTGACGACTTATACAAGCGAGGGTAGGACCAACCACTGCTCAAATGTGTTACAGCAGAACAAGCCCAATACGTAATGAGGGAGCTCCATGAAGGCATATGTGGATACCACTCTGGCACACGAACCATGACCACTAGAATACTTAGAGCTGGCTACTTCTGGCCAAATATGGAGACGGATTGTAACATCCCTAGGGAATATTACTTAAAAATAAATATTAAAATAAATAATTGCATTAATAGCCATCTCGATAAAAATCCCAACGCGGGATAATTTCAATTTATTAAGATAGCGCGCCAAAACTC
>Ga0214543_1003287_pt1 | contig 31473 bp, 10 predicted proteins | sample CNSS2metaG_FD_160094 | JGI IMG/M metagenome (GOLD analysis project Ga0214543, IMG submission 160094) | Root nodule microbial communities from cowpea collected in UCLA plant growth center, Los Angeles, California, USA - CNSS2 | ecosystem: Host-associated > Plants > Roots > Nodule | place: USA... | reverse complement strand
AAATTTAAAATTAACATACACAAAAACAGAAAATCAAACAAAAACGCGTTCGAAATTTACCTTAAAGAAAACCGCGGCGCGACAATTGCGGCAAAAGAAGGAAAGTGTTCGCGTGGTGGTAGAGGGACGCCAGAACACTTGCAGAGAGACAGAGAGAGGGACGAGACAGCGGCAGTGGTCTCGCGTGGTGGTGGACGGACGCCAGACGAGACGGCGCAAGAGCTCGCATGGTGGTCTCGCGTGGTGGTGGCTGGAGGAGCGACGAGACTGCGGTGGCTGGATGCGAGACAAGACGGCGGTGGTGGCAGGAGGCTCGCGTGGTGGTCTCGAGTGGTGGGCTCGCCGGAAGTCGCGGAGAGGAGAAGAAACAGCGTCGTCGGAATTTGCAGAGAGAAATGGCAGCTGCGCGCGCGAGGAAGAAGGGGTTCTGTTTTTGAGCCCTAATTAAACGATATGGCCTCGGTTCCACGCAGAACCGAGGCATATAACCCCTCTTTGGCCTCGGTTTTCTAACACCCGAGGCCTATAACCCCTCTTTGGCACCGGCTTTTCCCTAACCGAAGCCTATAGGTCAATTTCTGGCAACCTTTTGGCTTCGGGCCTCCTTAACCGAGGCCTATACCCCCTCTTTGGCACCGGTTTCTTAAGAACCGAGGCCTAAAGCAGCATTTGGCACCAGTTTTTGACTGAACCGAGGCCTATAAGTTGCCTTTAATTTCAAAATTGCCACCGCCTCCTTATAGGCTTCGGTTCCGCCATAACCGAGGCCTATAAGGCGAGGTAAAATCCCGAATCTGCACTAGTGAGTGTTTGGCAAGAGGCCATGTAGTTTCTTAGTGCCCCACCAAAAGGACTATCATCTTAAGGGACATTGACCATTATAGTAGTCAAGAAGACTAAAACACTAGTGAGAGTGAGAGTGAAAGCTCAAAAGAGTCAAAGGGAGAGGATGCATACCCTTGTAAAGGAAATCTTCTCATGATTAGAAGAATTCTGAAAAACCAACCTAGTGTTTTCAACATCACACAATGAGAGAACAACTTTTATACAAGATGTAATGTTTTAAACAATATATGTTCTATAATTATTGATTGTGGCTCTTGTTGCAACATTTACATCATTAGATTGGTTGAGAAGTTGAATTTAGCTATCTTACACCATCCTAAATCGTACAAACTTTAGTGATTAAATGAAGATGGGGATATCACGGTCAAAAATCAAGTGGAGGTACAATTCTCCATTGCGAAATACAAAGATAAAGTTTTATGTGATGTCGTACTCATGAAGGGTTGTCATATTTTGTTAGGAAGACTATGACAATTTGATAGAAAAACTATACACAATGGTCTTTCTAATACAATAACCATCCAATATAAAGAAAATAACTTTGTACTTCATCCTTTATCCCCATCTCTAGGGGTGGTGATAACGTTGTTGTTGACGCGATCAAATTAATACTACTAAACTATACAACATCAGTATTGCTAAGATAGTAGTCAATAAAATAGAAAGGGTAAAGTAACCCAAAGTCGTCTTCCAACAAACACGAAATTGATTTTTAACAAATTAGTTCTTATAAAAACTATACAAAAGAGTTAGTCAAATAAAACAAAAAAAAAATATGAGAGATGAAGATAAGAAGATAAAATAAGATAAAAACAATAGTAAAGAAAAATAGGTTGATTTCACTGCTTTTTCAAAATAGGATTCATCATTGGTTTCCTAAATATTATTGTTATTGATTTCTTGTTTAAGACTTCAAATTAATCAATGTAACTTCTCAATTAATTTGTTGGCGTCCTTACTTTCAACCAAAGTAACTTCTCAATCAAAAACAAGAACTTTGTAGATTAATCTTAGTAAATTTAACCAAAGTAACTTCTCAATTAAATATTACTAATCCTAATCATGTCCATTCTTTTACCTCTTATATCTAGTAAAAAGTTAATTAACCAAAGTAACTTCTTGATTAATTCTAATCTAAGTTTTCACCTCTAACCAAAGTGACTTCTCAATTATTAGCAAAAACTCATGCAATCATATGAAAGTTTCTAAAATTAATCAAAGTAACTTCTCAATTAAAATTTAAAAACCCTTGGACTCATATGATTGTTATGTTATGTAGATTTAACACCGTGCTAACTTGCTACAATGTAAAAATCATTATTTTTACTAAATTAAGAACCAAAAGACATAGATTAAAATAAATCTCAACAAGAATCAAAAGAACAAACAAATTGATCTAACCTCAGAATCCAATTAAGAAATTACAATGCAATCAACCCAAGAAGTTTATCCTTCCATGGAATGCAAATAAAATAAAAATAATAGAAGAAGAAAGTGGAGAGAGAAGAAATTAGGCCCCCCTAAGGGTTCCTAAATTCTGACGTGCTGAGCTTGTTTTTCTTCTACTCCCATGGGTATCTTTATATAGGACTTGGATTGGGCTTTTCGGTTGCTAAAACCTCTCAAATATCTTTTAAAATAAAGATAAATATTATGAATATTTAAAAATATTTGGAGAGATAGTTAGTTTTAAAAATATTTAACAAATATAGTTGGTTAATAATTTATGATATAATTAAATAAATTAATTATTTAAAGATATCTGATAAATTATCACCAAATAATATTTGCATTAATTTTCTCAATAAGCCATTTTCAATATTATAGTCCAAATTTGCTCGGAAATCCAATAAGATTAATATTTGCACTTAAACCCCTCTAGTTTGAACAGTCTTTGACCATATTTGACCATTTCAGTGTCATTGAGAGACTGCCACGTGTCAAAGTGCTCTTTCTCTCCCAAATCAGATTTCTCTTTCCTCCATTAGGATTTTGCTGCATTTTAAGGTGCAGGTGCGGTTATTTGCTTCGTGTTGGACGCGAGGTGTTGCTCCAGCGTGGAGGCTCGTATTTGTTGAAGACGAGCGTGGTTAGCTCATAGTGGAGATGCATAAACGTTGGTGCTGCCATGGATGCATGAATGAAGCTTTGCGTGAGCTTTCATGGTGGACTGATCGGACTGCCGTAGGTGGCTACCGACATGGAATGTGGGAGCTAGGGTTTCTTGTTTGTGGGAGAGATGGAAGATGATGACGTGGCACCATTTGGTTGGCTGAATTTTGAGTTGTTGGATCATGACATGTGTCAACATATGGTTGGACAGATTTGAAAGTTAGGGATTGCCACATGGCATGATCTGAGGCTCTTAGTTTATAAGTGGAAAGGGGGGTGAAAATAGACAAGGCAGGGTGTAGAAGTAAGTTTTGTGTGGGCCATTTGGAAAGAAGGGAGTATATAAGTAATGTATGGGGTGCAAAAGTGATTTTTCCAGAACTTGCTGATTTTAGCCTTATTTAAAGGTGGTTCGTAACTTCAATCAATTTATTTTTCCACCTTAAATGAGCTTAATCTTAACTTCAGCTGCATCAACAAATGTTAAAATATCCAAAAAAAAATAATTTATGTGCAACTAAACTCACTTTTTAAGACATTTTTTATCATATAAACTTTGCAAGACACGACAAACCCACAACCCTCAGGTCATCCTAAGGACGAACAATTGTGATACAAAAAATGTAACATCCCATTTTAGTAGCTTAAAACTAATAAAGTAGGACACTTCATAATAGTATTTAAAACAAGTAATCCAAAGCATAAAGCATATTAATACAGTCTTACAAAAGACGAGACTATAAAAATATGACATCTATACAACCATACTAAACCAACAAAGCTCTATACAGAGACTGTAAACCCTGGAAAAATTAAATAAATAATAAATAATTATTTAAATAAATGCGAGGGCGAGAATCCCTAAGTTAATTAATATGGAGAGAGAAGACAAGGAATAATACTAGCTCTAGTGGTTGAGAATACTTAGTTACTATGAAAGGACTTGACTTTGAGTCCTATGGATGTCGTTGTGGTGTTATTTAATTATTTAAATTGTTTTGCATGGGAATAAGGTCTCATGACTTAATGTATAAGCACATGTGTATGTAAAACATCAAGAAACATGTGATGGCTTGATGGTTGTGCAAATGCTTGGAAATTGAGTGGTTGGGGTTAAAACCTTTGCTTATGCGAAATAAGTTCCTTTTTTTCACTAAAATTATTTTTGACATGGATGAGAAGGGTTAGAAACCCTAGTTGTCTATAAAGAAGATAGAAAGGTTGAGAAATCACCAAGTAATGGAGAATTGATCAACATTAACCTTCCGCTAACTAATTTTCGTTTTGGCACCATTAAGGGAGAAATAATGAGGTTCATAATTGGGAGAATGGGAAGATTGGTATACTAACATCTAGAATTGATGTGGACTGGTGAGAGAAGGATTTTAGTGCACCAAAGTTGAGGAGTGGGCTGATGTTAGACGCATGGGGAGATTTCTTATCAAGGAGGAAGCTTAGGAGCATTCTTGGAGCATGTAAACCAGGTTAGGAGAGCTCCTTTACGTGTATATTCATTTTATTATGTTTTCGAAACATGATTCATACTTGTGGTGCCTGTTTTCTCGTCAATTATCATTGTTTTCGTGTTTTCTGGGTTTCTGCCCAAACATCGCCTTGCGACCCATGCATTACAAATCAGGTTTCTAGAAATTGCTAGAAACCGCCTAGTGGTAATTAGGCCCCGCCAGGCGGTACGGGATCTATGTGTCTTTTGTGTGAGTTCAAATAGCGTTTTGGATATGTTGATGTTCTACAATTGTTTTATGGAGTCTTTTTGCGTGATTGCTGATGTAAAATAATGAAATGGTTGATGTTTGACTTTAATTGGATGTTTAGGCAATTTTATGATCTTGATAGGTTGCGTGGGTTTGGGGTATAACATGAGTCATGATGATTATGTTTAAAAGAAGTATGACACCATGTGTGTTAATGTTTAAATTGTGTATAAATATAGTATGGAACACTAATTGTGGGTTGGAGTGAGAAATTGGATAATTGATGGGATTTGGGAATTTTAGGGTTTCTCGCAAGTGTAGTGAAAGGTGGGTTTACCTAGAAACTGACGTATCGCCTGGTCGTATGTGCTTGCCGCCAGGCAACGGTCAATGTCCAACAACCTTATAGTGGACTGCGTTTTGGCAAGGAGATAGGTTCCTGATAGGGTTCCTTTTGAATTAGGGAAATGGTGTAATGAGATAATGTGTGGAATTACACAGTGGCATGTCTAATGTGTGTTTGGTGACATGTAATAACACTAAACTTATTCTAGATAAGTTAGAGGAATGAAAGAATAATGTAGATAAGGGCTGCCAAGGTATGTGTAGGTGTAAGTTGCATGTTGAACGTGAGTTCTGGTCTTGGGCGTAATTCTAACTCATAAGATGTCATAATAAAATGGGACTAAATTCACCCACGAGCGACTAATGTGTTGTGTGGTTGTTGGAGTTGGGTTGGCTTGAGAGATTGGCTCAAGGGAATAAACCTGGGGATGGGTTGAGATACTTCTATGACAATTGCATGAGTTGGATAGTATCATTGGTTCTTGTTGTGTGTTCCTAAAAAGCATGATTTATATTGTAAGTTACATGCATTGGTATGATTCTAATTGTGATTACATGTGAGTGTATAATTATGCTTAAGGTGTAGACGTATAATATAATAATTATGTTATGTTGAGATGATTGAATATGTGGTGTGATGAACTAAAGTGATGTGCTTTTGGGTGCTAGGTTCATTAGAACATGTTCCAAGGTGCAAAACCAATGTTTTCTCACCACTGGTATACCGCCTGACAGTACGGGAACGACCGTCAGGCGATAGGAGTATAAGGGAAGTCCCTGGATTGCATGGTGCCTGGCGATAAGGTGTGACCCGCCAGGCGATAGCCTTAAATTAGTGGGGTTGTAATCTGAATGGTGCCTAGCGGCGAGAGTTTTCTGCTAGGCGGTCTGCATTGGGAATTCGCCTGCCGGGGCTTAGGCAGCGCTAAGCGATAACACAAAGAGTAGTGTGTTATGTTAGCTTGTGTTTTTCGTGTTTGTGATGTGGGGCTTGAACTAGGAGATGCTTGACTGTGTCATGAGTGGGTAGGTTCATGACTGGTGGTGAACACGTGATAATATAAGTAGGGAGGTTCATATTACGATTAGGGATGTCAACGGGGCGGGTAGGGTACGAGTAGTAGCTCCCCCGTACCCTACCCGCTGGATAAATATCCACCCCGTACCCGTACCCATATCTGTCGGTATCCATTATGCAGGTACCCACCTATTTTTTTCATATCTGTGGATATCCACGGGTATCTACGGGTATTTGAAAAATTATTTTAAAAAAAATATTTAATCATAAATTCAAATAAAATAAATAAAATACATAACTGTCATAAAATGTAAATAAAATTCAAATAAACTCAAGTTCATACAAGTCCAAATAATTATAGAAGTAAACATAAGATGACTTTCAACACAATGGAAATTCTTTAATTAATGCTTTGATCAACAAGTTCACTATCTCCGATTGATTCCTAAAAAATAAACAAAATAAACAAGTAATAAACCTCAACTGCCATGTGCCAAGTATTCTTATTTTAATTCCATCATTTGACAACAAGCATACCATAAACGTCACTATCTATATAGGGTTTGATGTATATGAACAATTTCAAAGAAAGGAAAGAGAAGAATGTCAAGGGGTGTACCTAGAAAAAGACAACGTACCAACCAATACTTGAAGCTGGAAGAATGAAGACGAAAGATAAGACAAGATGTGCATCTTAGAAAAAATTATGTCAGAATGTTTTTTACTAATATATATATATATATATATATATATATATGAAGGTATTTTTGTGAATAATGTTTAACGGGTACAGATACTATGATACCCGTACCGTTAACGAGCGGGTATAAAAAATACCCATACCTGCAGGTAGCGAGTATCCATTTTTAATATCCAATTCCTACCCGTTGCGGGTTTTATCCGCGGATACCCGCGGGTACGAATTTTTTTGACATCCCTAATTACGATGCTCTCATGTGAGGATACGAGCGGGGAGGTTCATATGTTATGTACTAACACTTAAGGGCTATTGCGTGCGAGGATGTTCGTAGCTATTGGATCACATGTGTTGGACTACGGACAGGGAGGTCCGTAGAGTTGGACTACGAGCGGGGAGGTTCGTAGAGGCAGGACCACAAGCGGGCAGGTTCGTGGAAGCATGTATATCTTGGGTCCATGGTCAAGTATTGGTATGATGTGCTTGGAATAGTAGTTTCAAGTGCATAATGAGACTTAGAGTTTTACACGACTCATGGCTTGTTTCTTTGGATGTGTGTGGTCTATGAGGCTTTGGGTGATACCTTAAGGATAGACTTTGTTGTGACATTCCATGAATTGTGGCTCAAAATGGTATCCCTTGAGTTATGGCTCGCGATATAGGGTAAATACGTGGTATTCCTTGAGTTATGGCTCGGAATAGCATCCCTTGAGTTTGGCTCGGGATGGCGGATGAACACGAGCATTCCTTGAGTTGTGGCTCAGTTTGGCGAGTGTTGTTGGTGTGAGTGTGCGAGTTGTGGCTCGTACAAATGGGTCCAAGAAGATTGTTCTTTTCAGCGTTAGCCGACAAGTTTGGTAGTCTTGGGACGAATATGAATTATGGTTCGTATTGGGAACTTCACCTGGCGTTACGAAGTGTGGTTCATAGTAGGTTTCTCGCACGTGTTCTAAAAGTTGTGGCTTGTAGGTGGAGGCAGCAAAGGGTATCTTGAGGTTATCATCTAAAGACGTAGAACATGGATAACATGGTGGTGGCCATGTCGTATGGAATGAAAGGATAAAGTTCCTTTGATGGGTGTATGCATATATATTTGAATTGTGTATATGTTTATCTGTTAGCTCCCCTTATCTGCTTGTGTTTGACGATGGTCATGTAATACGTTACACGAGAGCATATGATGTTGCAAGTGGTGTCGATGAGGCATACAGCCGGAGAGGGACTAGCGTGGGAAAAATTTTCATGGAGTTTTTTGATTTTATGGATTGTAATGATTTCGTAAACTTCTTTTTTTTACAAACTCATAACTTGTAGTTGTTATTTATATTTTGAGGATTTTGAATCTTTGGCAATGTAATAAATGATTTAATTTCATCGCGTTTTGGGAAGAGGAGTTGTAATAAATGTAGTTTTGATTTTATTTTCTAGTTTATCTTATTTAAATTAGTAATATCCGATCGGGATGTTATAGAGACTAGCCACTACTAATGCTCCCAGATATCTCTCACTACTATAACTGATGGCTCATAATCCTTTATAGGTGTCTCTAAACTTGCATCTTCATCTCCTCACACCTATAAGGTGATCATAGAAAAAGAAACAGACAGACAAACACAAGAACACAAAGCACACAAAAGGGTAAGCTAATATAAAAAAGAGTTAACCTAAAACCAATAAATCATATACTATATATATATATATATATATATATATATATATATATATATATATATGTATATATATATATATATACATATATATATATATATACAAACTAAATATTGATATAATACAAGGAATGTATATGAACATAAAACAGATGACTCTAAACTCATTTATTCAGATACATGCCCTTGACATCGGAATTCACTACAGGCGTGCACTTGTAGTCTATATGCTCTACAAAGCTATAGACAAAGGGGTTATCACCCTATTACTCATAAGGTTAATCCCCTTCCTGCCTAGAACAAAATAAGTCTAGTGACTAGGACTTCATGTGACTCTCACCACAAAAACACATTCTACTTTGCATGGGCGTGAATGGTTATTAGTGTTCATGATACCCTTTTACTGAATTCATACATCAATGCATACACTAAATAAACACCACCATAGAATCTTTCTATGAGATCACTGAAATTATGTCAGACACATACAATGCTCATATTCATTAACAAGCTCATCATCATCACAATTTTACACATCATTATTCACATGCATATTTATCCATAAATTTATCGACCATCGACCATTCTAAAACAATACTTACACGTCAATTATATTGACTATTAAAGCCATGAACACGAATATACCAATCAACAAAACTAATTAAGAAATGAAAAGAGAACTAATAGTGAAACTAGTGCTCAACGACACTATTCAGGCGCTCAACGCCAAAGCCTTTGCAAAATCACTCAAGCATGAATCAATCATCCAAAACATACTAAATTACATCAAACATACACCCTACACCTGATTCATCATAACAATCAAATTTCATGCCAAAATGCATTAAAGCAACAACAAGCAAACAAGAAATTGATAAAACTCACACAACACAGATTCAAGACTAGCTTCCTTTACCTGTTGAAACTACTCAACAAGCTCTAAGACACCCAAACACCTTTAGCTCCACAAGATGCTCTATCAATACTTAGGAACAACACAAGAATTATCAAAACATATCGTTATGATCACTAATTAGTAAAGACTCATACTTATGATTAAAAAGACACGTGCAAGTGGAAGAAGGTTTACATGCAACAAAAAAACAAAAATAGATCAAGAAAAGGGTTGAAACTCAACTTACGCGAATGGAGAAACTAGTTGGTCCAAATTGAAGATCTCGTTTTAAAGATCAATCCTACAGTCTGGATTCTTCAATTAGACAAGCAGAGAGGAGAAATTATTAAGGAGAAGTCAGAGAACTCTAGAAAAGTGATTTCTAGAGGACTGGTGTGTTTTAAAATAGTAAAACTCGTTCATAACAAAATTATTTATACTAAAACCTTTTAATATTAAAATAATAGAGTCTTACAATTTTTAAACCATTATCTATTTTAAAATATCATTTTCTAAGTTTTTACCTACCTTCAGAACATAAAATAAAAAATATATTTTAAATTATACAATTTTAAATATAAAATTAATTTTAAATAATTTTAAAATATAAATTTTGTATTTTTGATTGTAAATTCAAAATATGAATTATCTCAAATTATCTATAGAAAGGAGGAGATAAAGAAAAAATGAATAAAAATAAGATGAAATATAAACTGGTGGAACATCGCTGATGAACTGGGAGTCTAAAAAACTAAAGAAAATAAAATTAAAATTGAAAGAAAAAAGAACAAAAACCAAAAATGGAAGAATGTTTCTCGGTGCACCCACAATTTCTCTTTTCAACTTTCACTTATGTTGGAATGGACTCTTAAGAATATAAAAAATACATTTCAAAATAACCATTCTGAACTAGGTAAAAAAGTGAGTAAGAAAATTATGATGTAAAGTCACTTAAATCCAAAATGAAATATAATTATAACGAACAAACTCTATGCTCCAAAAAGTCAAAAGATCCAAAGTCTTTACTAAACACACGAGAGGGATCAAACCAAAATAAAAATTAAACTCAATGGAATATAGGAAAAATATTTTATTCTTTTGTCCTCATCACTTTTTACATTACAAATCGTGTATTTTAATATCACCATTTTTTTATAGTAATTTAATCGTATAAAAAATTTCAAACAATTTTTTCTCTCTCTAATTTGTAGATGTTTCAATACATCAAATAAAATTATATTATTGAGTAATTGAAGTCAATATTTTTCCTTAATCTTTTAAGATATCTATTAAAGATAATACTTAATGAAAATTTAAATTTTAAAATGAACAATATTCACACTAATATCTTGAAGTCACATTGATCCAAATAATATTTTCTCTACAATACGGAACTAAATTTACAAATTCACACAACAAGCACTACTATATCCATTAGAAATATTTCACCCTTTGTAACACTTTGAATTTGACCTTCCATAATCCATGATAACAAAATACAATTTACACCAAATATCTTCTAAGAACATTCATCCTATCAACATTAGTCAAGTTCGTGATTTGCTTCATAGGGCTAATCCCCTCTTTTAAAAAGGTTTGTGAATTCTAACTAAGTCCTATAAAAACTCTAGAAGAAACACAAAAAAGGAATGGGGTGAGCATGTTTACAATTATACCTTTATATTTGCATGGTCTTTTTAGTTATAGATCATTGATTTCTTCATCAACATTGTTGGAGAACTAAGAATTTTGATTGTCTACTGGGTTAGATTTTTCTATATTGTTCCTCTGCTGTGTTTTCAAAATACACTAATGAACACAAATTTTGATATTTTAAAATATATTGAAAAGATTTTTAAAATATCTACATTAGTGTATTGTTAATGTTCAGCAGAAGACAACGCTAGAAAAACCCAGTAAAAAATTTGAACTCGACAAGAATGAAGGAGTAGAAGCTCTTGTTGAGTCTCCTGCACCACACACTTTGACCTGAATAAATGATGTGATGTAGAATTAATCTGATTTGTGGTCTGCATCTGCTGTGGCTTGGACTTGAGCTGCATACTGTAAGTTCCATAAGACATCCTCAAAAGAGGGACGAAATGAAGATTCTGGAGAAATGCATTTGGTTGTTATTGATATTGCAATTGATAAAGACTCTTGACAGCAAGTGGTCAACACTATAGGATCCACAATCTTTCTTCTACCATCTTGACTCCCAAACGATGCCTGTCATTCACACCAATTATCACATAAGCTCTTGCATTAAAATATTAACCTTTTTATAATAATGAGTAAAAGGTTTAAATATCAATTTACCCCATCAAGGAAAATTTTGTTGTTTCAGTTTTTATTTTTATTTGTTTCTGCTAAGTTTAACCTTTTTTTGTTCAAATGGTCTCCATCATTACTTACTTCATGCATCTTGACATGTCATGTGTTTTCATGAATTATTTTAAGACCGCATGTGACATGTCTAGATATATGCCATTACAGGAATTATTTTTCAATTTTGAGATTTGACTAAAAGGTTAAACGACAAGAATTTTTTTGTTTTTCAATTGTGATATGTAAAGAATAACAAACATATGTTAATTAAGAAAAAAATAATCAGTACCTAAATATGATTACATTGATTGAAGTAGTAGTTATATTCATCAAGAAGCAAAAGGAAAATGTTTAAAAAAGTACTAACCTTTTCATTTAGGAAAAATGTTTCACCTTTGTCGCAGGCTATGGGCCCAACAAGTGATTCGAACAAGATAAATCCAAAATTATAAACATCATCATCTGCTTTTGTCCTTAGGCTACAATAGAAAAAAGAACAATTTCTTTGTCATTCCATCTTTCATACCATAAATACATTTATGCATAACAAAGAACATCAAACTTTGGGTATTCCATCTTTCATACCCTTCACAATCCAAGGGCAAGAAAATATCAAAAGTGATTACTACACAAAAACTTTGGAGAAGTAGTTGCATTAAAGAGTGAAGTGGCTTCAAGGAAGCAAACCCAATATCCTAATATGTAAAGAATTCATGTTTTGAGTGAAAACTAATCATGGTTTTCATGATAATATATAAATAAATTTTTCATTAATGAACTTTGGATGTTAGCTCAGATGTCAAAATTTAAAGTGATACCTAACATAAGCTTATTTGAACAACTAATCATGTTTTGTTGTTTATGTTAACTAAAGTGAGTTTTGGTATCATACCATGGCTTTGATTTCTCACCCTTTGCCTGTACAACACAAAAAAAGCAACACAGTCATTTGAGGATCAATCATAATTATATCAAACAACGGTAAAAATGCAACATTGGATTCCCATGAACATACCTCAAACTTTTCAAGTTCTTCTATGATGATGGACATACCATAGTCACTTAGTTTTGGAATGCGGTATTCATCAAGCAACACATTTTTTGTCTTCAGTAAGTTACTAAAGCAGCCAGGTATAACACCAGTATGTAAGAAATGCACTGCTTTTGCAACTCCAATTAAAATTGCTAATCTATCAGACCATTTAAGTGCCTTCCCTACAGAAAATTCTGCATGTTTGAATGAAGGAAGATCAGTGAATTGAAGCCTTCAAGCACAAAGATATGATGTCAAAAACAACTTTGCCAAGTTATAATATACTGATTATAGTAAGAAAAATGAAAAAGTTATGAATACAATCATCACATAAGAAATAGTTAAATTGTCCAAGTCTCGATAGAATATTGGTCAGTACTACAGATATTAATGAAGCCATACAAATAATTGGTGAAACTTGACTCAATAGTATGGATGCTATAAATTTTCCATGCTAACCTGAGAGATGGGCATGATAATTCCCATTTGGCACATACTCATATACAAGATGAAGTTTGTGGGAATTGGAATCATCTTGTCCTCCACCATCAATACAATGACCCAAAAGGCTAACCAAATTTGGATGATGAAGTTTTGAGAGTAAATCCAATTTAGCTCTGAGAGTTTGAATTGAGCATTTCTTTGACAGAGCCAAAGACCGTATTGCAACATAGGATCCATTCTCCAGTTTACCTTTGTACATCTGTAACATGGCAGAAGACTTAAAGATGCATTTACAGTGAGCATAAAAAATAAGTATCACAAAGTGTTTTTAGGTTTACACATATACATTTTAAATCATTAACAAGGTGTAAAGGCCAAGAAACAATACAAATAGTGTAATCTTGACTAGGATTTCAGAAATTGCAACCTTCCTGAAAACTCAAGAAATTTGTGTCTCCTTAAGATGACTTGGTAGAACTGTAGAACATACCTCACGTATATTCTTCCTTAAAACCAAAAGAATAAGCTATACAATATTTCAGTAACACTTTTAAGGGGTTGAAGTGTACCTTCCCTATGGAGCCTTGACCAATATAAGCTGACAAGTCAAAGTTTTTCGTGGCTTCCTTCAATTCCTCTATAGAAAATTGCCGACAGGTTGGAACAGTTTGTGTCCCTAGCTTCACTGTTTGAGAAATAAATCCTGAAAACAACAAAAATCATGATATTATTACTATGTTGGAAAATAGCATTCATTTAAAATTAAGAGTTAGCAACACATCACTAAGGCCAAAGAAACCTATACACTTACTGGCATTTGCAAGAATCTCCGACGGAACTGCTATTGAAGAGTTATCTTGCCCAATTGTCTTTCTGGAATGGTACTTTTTCCATAAGAAGATGCTAGACACCAAAAGCACAAGAACAAGTACAACAATGAGGGCCATTACTACAGCTACTTCCCATGTCTTGAAGCTTTTCCATCCAGAGGTAGATTCTTTACAGTAAGACCCTCTGTGCTGGTTCTGAGATTCAACAGATAAACAGTTTCCAGCATATCTAACAACTCTACTGTCAGATGTATTCGCCAAGCAAGAAGGAAGTCCACCACTTAACCTGTTACGAGAAATGTCCACAAACCCAAGTTTGCTGCCACAGTTAAGTTTGTCTGGGAGGGTCCCACTTAGCACATTGCTTGCCAGATTCAAATAACTTATCTGTGGCAGAGAAAACAAGGCAGATGGTGGTGTCTTACTGAGAAAATTTGAAGAAAGATCAAGATGTTGAAGCTGATCCAGTTCTTGAAACTGCTTAGGTATCTCTCCTGAAAATGAGTTATTGCTAAGCAGTACAGTGACCACAGATTTTGGCAACAATGGTAGTTCAGATTCTAAATGGTTTTCTCTTAAATCCAGAACATGTAGGCCAGTGAGAGAACTGAGACCAGGCAAGTCACCATACAACTCATTGTGGGACAAGGAAATAACTTCAAGTGTCTTAATTTTTCCCAGTGAGGAGGGGAATGAACCCTTTAAGCCATTGCTCTTCACACTCAAGATATTCAGATTGGACAGAGAATCAAACGAATCCGGCATAGTGGTGTTAAAATAATTGTCATCAAGGGTCAGTGTGTGAAGCGTTACCATTTTGGATATTTTTGGTGGAATGACACCAAATAAGAAATTGGAACTCAGGTCCAAAACTTGAAGCAAAGTGAAACTGTGAATCTTATCAGGAAGTGGCCCCCAAATCCCCAAGGACACCAAGCTAAGAACCCTTAAGCTGGTCAACTCTGTCAAAGTGATGAAAAAGGAATCAATGGAGAAATTCATGGATAGAGTCTGATTAGGAACTGCATATCCATTGAACCGTGGTGGCTTCAAAGATTTTGCACCCGAAATTTTAAGCTCAGTTACCTCATCATCTTCACATTTAATGCTCAGGTTGGCAGATGGAGAGAGCAAACAAAGGTCCCCCTGGTAATATTCCCAAATTTGCAAAGAGGAGGGATACTCTAGATGAACTCTTAACTGCAACAATGCTTGTGTCTGAACAGCTTGTAATTCATGAGTGTTTGGGATGAAAAAGAACCATGAAAGAACCACAAGATAAAGGTAACAAAAATGTCTCATTCTACCACCTTGGAACATAACGCATCAGATTTAAGAATACCCAAAGACTCAAAAACAGATCCTTCAAACCTCAAAGATGTCAAAGGCAGACCACCCTGAAGAAATTTCTGTTGAACAGCGAAGATTCAAATTGCACTTGCGGTCACAGTTTCGCCACAATTCTTGAAATTGAAAGAAATTATGACAAACACAACCGATGCGACCACAATTGCAATGCCAGAGACCCTAAAAACTATAACGTTATCGCAGAAATTTGAAGATATTACAGACAAACACAACCAATACAGTCACAATTATAGCCCCAAGAGACTCCAAAAACTTTCACACAGAGTGACCGAAATCACATTCATACACCCTTTTTATCAACGGTTTCAATCACAGCATCAACAACTCTAACTTTACAATTGAAGAGAACCAACATGGAAAAAGAGGAAACTTGGGCATTGTTCACGGACTTGGGTTAGTAAAAACTTCAACTTTACACCATGGAGCACCTACACCTGCAGCTGTTGGGAGAAAGAAAGAAGCAGCCATTTATTGGTAGGTGGTTGAATGCAGAGGGTAACAGAGCAGAACAGGGGAAACAAGACCTTGGTAAGTGTAACAATGGAAGGGCACAAATTGAGGCTTCAATGAATGGTGAACGTGTGTTGAAATGGGACAAGTGAGGTAGTTGAAAATGTGGTACTCTGGTGACTGAGAAAGGCATTTATTTTTGTGTTTGAAGTGGCGTTGCTGCCATTAATGGGGTCGGTAACTATTGGAGAGAAGTTCAAGGACAGAGGAGAAAGCAGAGCAGGGGGTCATAGCTTCAAAAAGATAATGCAATAACGAATCTCTATCCATTAATATATATATATATATATATATATATATATATATATATATATATATATATATATATATATATATATATATTCTCTCTCCTAATTTTCAAATCACGTTATGACGTTAATTAATTACTACATCCATGGCTTATTTATGACATATCTTCATTAATTCATGTCATATTATTTAAGAAAATAGTTAAATTAATTAATATCTTGGATTGTTATTTTAAAATTTTTATTTATTATATTTAAAATTGAAGTACTTAGATAACACTTTGAAATGCATAAATACGAATATTTTCATATTAAATCAAGAGAGATAAGCTTTATCCTTTTAAATATTTATTATTTTTATTAATTAAAAATATATCAATTTATAGAAGTTGATGTTTTAGAAGAGAAACAATTAATGCATTTTTTAACTATGAAGCTCTCTCGTAAAATCCCAATAGTTTGCATGCAATTTAATATCGGGCGACTATGGTGTATTTATATAAATTAAAATAATAATAATAATAATAAATATACAATTTTTTTAATATTTCCATTTTTGAATAAATATATTGTCTTTATATTGTGTTGGCACTAAAAATATTAATATAATTTATTTAAAGACAAATTAACAATTGTTGAAAACTGGAAACAGTGGTTAGTTTGAATTACAAGAAACTAGAATTCGGAGTGGAGGAAACATTCATTTTACGTACAGAAATGTTTATTTAAAAATTAAACGTCCAAAAAAATTAATAATATAAAAGTTATGTTTCCCTATATATTTTTTTTCTAATTTTTAAAATTTCAGTACTGTTAGAAAGTAGAAATAAGAAGGAAAGATTGGAAAAAAAATCAGAAAAATATGCAAATACTAATAATAGTAATAAATAAAAATAGAAAATCAAAATAGTCTACACCCTATTTGGTACTAACAAATAGGGTGGAAGGGAAAGGAATAAGAGGAAAGAACTTCTGTTAATGGATATTTTAGCTGTTTGATATGTGCCAAATAAATAAGAAAATCTTGAAATATTTGCGAGTTTTAGCTTTCAAACTTTCTTCTCTTATTCAAGTGGGAAAAAAATATATAAATATGCAATATGCAATATAAATATATTACTTTTGTAAAATAATATATTAAAATAGTCTTGATTTTCTCACACATGGATTAATTGAACAAAAAGTTAAAAATAATTAATTTAAAAACCTATTAGAAAAAAGATTAATATTTAAATAGAAGGTTAAAACATCAATCATTTTAAAACTTTTTTAAATGACCAAAAGTACAGTCCTTTTTAAAGAATAGTCGTAGTCCGAGGTTTCTGTAAATATATTAATAAACACAATTTTTTGAAACAAAACTTATTGAAATAGTGCAATTTAAGCTCTTTTTTCTTGTAATAAAATTAATATAACATAATTATTTGTTTAGTTTAATAAAATTTATTTAAATGAACTTAGTGAATAAAATAAAAAATATTTTATAAAAATGAAATAAAATTCAACACATTAGAAAAAGAAAAGATAGAATTAAGTATATTTGAATTTTTAAAATTTAACGTTATATACTGTTCCTGCTGAACACTAATGTACTTGAGGGACACAAGTCAACTAGGACCAATGACTAACTGAATGCACGCGTCCACCTATTAGAACCTGAGTGTCTTCTTCCAAGAGCCTGAGTGTCTTCTCCCAAGTGCCTGAGTGTCTTCTCCCAAGTGCCTGAGTGTCTTCTTCCGATGAAGGATTCTACTGGCGGGGGGCCTGCAAAGTCACTCCGACGCTCAAGTCAGTGTCAGAGCAATAAATGACTACTATAGTAAAAAATAGCATGACCTCTTTACCTCGTGAACAGTGCCTTTTATACTACTTTAATGGGCCAAACCCTATGGGCCTAGGGTTTCCGCTGCCTGGTAGGTTTAAGTTTCACTAATTGCGTTTAATTACTCTTAATAGCTTATCATTCCTAATTTCTCCAGTACTTACCGTAGTTCACTTGGTAGAGGTGTCTTCTCCCCTAAATGTCGAGGTTATTACGGCTCCTTCATTATTCGTGTGTTATAGAATCTCCTGCGCCGAAGTATATCCGGACCTTATATTGGTATACTTCGCATGCTGGGGCATATTCGTCACTTCAAGACTTCAAGATGCCCACTTAGAAGTATCCCTTCCTCCCAATATGTACAGTATCTTATTATGATTTATGTAAGTTAGATTTATAATTTTTTTAGGATGTTAAGTTTATCTCAAATTAGTATAAACCTAATTATGATTTTAGGGATTCTTTTATGAAATTGGTATGAACCCTAATTATACTTTTTCCCAAATTATTATAACCCTTAATTATGAAATTTAGGGATTTTGTGCTTTCTGCTTCCTATGGTAAATTTTTTTTTAAATTTTTGAATTTATATCGTGTTGCTTATTTAATTAAAGTGGTATAAGTTTTGTTATGTCTTGCGTTACATTGTGATAATTGTGATTTTTTAATATAAATTTTATCTTTTTCTAAATAGGTGAGATGTGATAAATTTATATTAGAAAGAATATGATAAAGAGTAAAAAAATTGATTCTTTTTTTTAAAGAAGAAGGTTTGTGATAAAGATGAAAAAAAAATGCATCTATGTTAACTAAACTTTTCATTAAAAATTTCATGACAACCAATCATTCAAGACAATGAAAATCAAATCTCTAAATTTCATAGAGTTATATATAATGAATTTAAAAATTCATTAGAACGCGATCCGAAAAAAGCGTCTTCAAATTTGACAATACCCACCAAATCAAATTGATGAGGTACAAATGGCTAATCTAAAATGATATTCATGGTTTGGTATCATGATATAATAGCATATGATATAATAGCAAATAGTAGTTATATTTTTTTGAATTCTACTATTATGTGTGTTTGTTTTAAGTAGAGGAAATGAGGAGAAAAAATGAAAACTTTTTTTTTCTAACTAAAAAAAATTATATATAACAAATTTAATTTGGCACCCCTAAATATTTTCTCCAAGTTTCGCCACTAATTTTAACCAAATCTTGTTAAGTTTATTTGACGTTTAAAAAACGTTTTTTAGCTAACATAGCAAAAACGAGTCAAACGATATAAACAACTCAAATACTATCATGAGATGCGTTTGAAACGTGAAATAAACTTAATAATATTTGGTGAAAATGACTAAATTCAAACATTTCTAAAGTGGAGAAACTAAATTGGGTCAAAGTTTCGAAAAGGAACTAATTTCAATTTTCACTTTAAGTTAAGGAACCAAAGTCATATTTAACCCTTGGTGAGTTCACACATACAGCGGCGGATCTTGATCAAAAATTTTGAAGGGTCAAAATAATATACTCAAAATTTATATATTTAATTATTAATATAACAAAAGTATATACTTTAAAAGTATATACTCATATTAAGTTTCAAAGAATTAATATGAAACATTCCGCCTATACTTCAAAAGAATTAATATTAAATTTTTCACTTATAATTCTTTGAATCTTAAGAAATGATTCTCTAATTCAACAATTGAATTCTTAGTATCACGCTTGAAGATATATGAAGAAGGAAATTTGTATTCTTTTCATCTTCAAGGGTGTCTTTCCTTCTATCCCTCTAAAAAAATGAATCTATTATTTTATTTTTCATCAATATACCTATTTAAAAAAATTAAGATTAAAAAATAATTTATCAAAATCTAATAAAAATTTGAGAGACGTATTTACTAAAAGAATACATGATAATCAAGTCACATTTAAGAAATGGTTATGTAAAAACATATAGTACATAATTTTTCTTTTTATATTCATAAAAAATAAATATATAAAAAATTCATAAGATAGAAAAAAAAAAAGAAAGTAATATCAAACCAATGTTTTCCTATTAAGTAAAAGGAGAGAGTTACATTTTTTTATTTTAAAAAAGAACTAATAAGAACCGAGAATGAGAGAATAAATTTATGTCTAACTTTCTATTTCTTTTTTAAATGAATACAATACATGAAAAGCTTAGAATCTGAGAAAATAAAAAAAAAATCTCAATAAATTTTATAATTTTTTATTTTATTATTTATTAATATTAAATATTATATTTTATAAAAGAATCAAAATCATTCTAAAGAATTTTAAAAATATTTTTAAAAACATTTAAAATATCGTAGGGGGCCATACGGATCTTCTGAGTTCCGCCTCTGCACGTACCTTTGGTATTTGGACGGCCCAAGAAGATTTTGAAATTGTTTGTGAAATTAATCTTTATTTTGTAATGGTAAAGAAGTTTTCAATAAGTGCTAATTTTGCTAATATAAAAAACTAATTTTAATTAAATTTGAGGCTAAATTTTGTTTTATATGTTTCTAAATTACTAGGAAAAAAATCATCAAATTTAAATTTAGTTACACTTTATCTTAATTTGCGAGACAACGAGATAATTGTTGTCTAAACTAATTGTACTTTTCCAAATAAATTGACACTGTGAATGACTTAAATAGCGTGGCTGCACACAAGTCCTTATGATTTATAAAAGGACAACGTTAATAAAAAGTTAGCTTAGTTAATTCTTGCGTGAATTAATTAAAAAAATGATATAAACAAATATCAATAATAATAGTAAAGTATGATTTTAAATGGGAAAAATATTTTTTCTTTTCCAATGAAAATAAATTAAAATTGCATATGATACGAAATTACAAGACTTTGCATATACAGTAGATATTCGCTTAAGTCCGCATTTTGATCTTGAGAGTTTGATGCGGATTTAATTGGAATGCAAACTTATGAAAATTTAAGAGTCATATTACAATATGAAATATTATGAGTCATATAATATAATTAGAGTATGAAATATTATGAGTATTTAAAATTTTTAAAATTTATGAAAATATGAAAAATATAAGATATATGAATATGATAGATATAAGAGATATGTTATAAGAGGAAAAATTTGTTATTATATTTTATTAGAATATAAAGTCAAATGACTTCACGTGATTCTTCTCTGAAAATAAAGTCACCAAATTATTGATCTGATAATTTTTCCTTTTCAAATGCAGATTTAGACGGGATGTAGACTTAAACGAGTGAAGACTTAAGTGAATGTTTAATATACCTTTATGATAATGATAATAGTGAAGGTGTTACAAAAGAACTCACTGTGGTAAGCAGAAATTTAACTTATTTAAATTACACCATTTAATTTAATAATTTAAGTTATTTAAATTCATTATTAAGTACCACATTTCATAATTGGGGAAGTTTTGTGTTTTCTTGATAAACCAGACCAATGATACAGAAAGGTACAAAAAAATGGTACTCGTGTAAAAAAGTACCTCTTTGATTTTTATATACACATAATTAGGTTTTAAAGTTTTTACAAACAATTAATATATAAATGGATTTTTAATATATTGATTTATTTTTATATACTTTCAAATTTATGAAATTATTTATTATATAATTCTATACTATATATTATTTATGATTATGCGATCCTCACAAATCCAAGATAAATTACGAAATCATAAGGACGTGAGAAAAACTATTCACCAAAGGGGTTGGACAAAGGAACAATCAGAAAGCAAGAGAATTATTTTTTCTATTAGTTTGATTATAATTTGTTCCAACTAAACAGTGCTTTAGATTAACGTATTTTTAAATAAAAAAATACAAAAAAAGTTGTATTCAATCAGATTAATATGTTCTCACAGATTTAAAACAAATGGGTTTGGCTATCCTTTTGGACCAGTGTATTGGAATTCATTAGAATGAAATTTCTACCATTTTTTCCACATAATTTGAACTTAAACAAATTTTGTAATTTAAAGCTTGTTAAAAGATTGATTGTCTAATTTTACATTTTATATTTCAACAAAATGTTTTATATTACTTTTTAATAAATTCTAACCGGAAGAACACTGATTAACAACTTCAATATAAGAAAATTCCAATGCATTATTAAGGTGTAAGTAGTATGACGGAAGACTGCATGTAGTCAACCTTAATACGATTGATAATTTTATGAAGTTAGTTAAATTAATATATAACGAAATTTTCACACTGGTATACATATAAGTACTGATTCTATGTTAACTAGAGTCTATATAGACTTTGGTTTTATTTAGAATCAGAACTTATACTCAGACACTCATAAAACATTTTGAAAACACAATAATATTTTTGAAATTATTAGCATAATTATATGCATAAGTTCTAGGTTAACTGAAGTCTATACCATAACTTATGAGTATAGGTTTTGGCTATAGTAAAATTGGTATTTATAGGTTACCAATAATTCTAAAAATGTATACGTAATTAAATACAATTGTTTTTTTTTTCACTAGTGAATAACTTATATAATTCAAATAATTTACAATAAATTTTGTTCACTCTAACTATAGTGAAATTTAGTTCAATTTATTCAAATTATCATACAATTCGATATTTTCATATATAACTTCTAAAATTTAATTCAACTTTATAATTGTTCAATTTTATAATAATTTAATTTAATTCATACATTTTGGTGGCCTGTAAACATCGAAATTTAGTTCAATTTATTAAAATTATCATACAATCCGAAATGACTTTTTATTTAGAAGATTCAAACGAGACTTTGCATATAATTAAATACAATCTCTTAGGGCAAAAGAGGTTGGCCTTCTCACAGAATTTTCAATTGAAGATTTGTATATCCGGCTTTAGCTTTATGACGTTCAAAGAGATCTTTAAGTGCTTCCACAAATTGACTCTGTACTTTCTCAACCTAAAACCAAATATAAATGATGTCAAAATCCATGTTTGAGTTATCATTGCAAACATCATTTTGAAAATCTTTACTCAAACATTATAAATTGGTAGTGTTAACTTTGGAAAACGAGGTCACACAAGTCATTGAACCTTAAAGTTTTGGTTATAATTTGAAATAAGTGTTAATGAATGTTTTACCTGCTCCATTGTCGGTTCTGGATTTTTCTCTATCTGAATTGGTTTACCCACCACGATATACAATGGATTTTTGTATGGTATAGGAGATCTGAGAAGACAAGAGTGATGAATGAGTAATAATAAGTAGTTTAAAATTCAATTATTCAACATGAAAAGAGAAAGAGAGACGCACCCATAAATTCCCCAATAAAATAATGGCATGATCTTCATAAACCCAGCAAGTTTTTTAATTAACTTCCCTGGAACTTTCCACCATTTGTAGGTGTTTGTCTACATAGATTGCACCAGAGTGTGAATTTTGAAATGCATCTCGAATTTAAAACTTGTAGAGTTAAATATATTTTTGTCCTTTAACTTTCGGTTAATTTTAGAATTAGTACATTTTAAAATTTTAGACCGATTTAGTCTTTTATATTTCGAAATACGTGAATTTAGTCTTTTTAATCAATTTTTTTTAGGTTTATTTGATGTTTCAAGTACATTTCAGAATTGTATTTGAGTTATTTATATTATTTGACATATTTTTACTTTAAGATTAAGTCAAATACTATTATGAAACGCACTTAAAATGTTAAATAAACTTAACAAAATTTGATTAAAAGGACTAAATCTATCTTTTTTGAAATCTGAAGAACTAAATTGGTCCAAAATTTATTGAAAGTTAATAGACCAAAAACATATTTAACCCAAATTTTCAATAAAAATTTTGTTTTGTTTTGTTTAGTTATTGTGACTCTAAAATATATCGATAAATATTAATTTTAATGTTTTAAAATATAAAATACTAATAATATATTTTGAAGAAAACACAGCAAATGAAAACACCAAAATATCATATAAAAGAATTAGGACTCATAGATTTCAACATCTCACAATAAATAGCTTGGATTAAAAATTGATATAGTAATTAAATACCTGACCAAAGCAGAAAACTGGAACAAGGGGTACTCCCGTCTCCATTGCTACCTTGACAAATCCTTTTCTTTCCTTTAGAAACACAACCTACAATTCAATTTCAAATATGATTAATAAATATAGTGATGTGGTCCATCTTCAAGGATTGATTTCATGGATTTCTCTTTCCAACCTTTACAAACAATATCTTATCATAAGTGCGTCTACATACACTGAACATAAGATAAATATAAAGATATGAGAAACATATTCTTTTACTTTATATATATATATATATATATATATATATATATATATATATATATATATATATATATATATATATATATTGTATGGTGATATTTTTTTTGTTATATTTATGCAATGAGTCATTCTGAACTATCGATTCTGATATCATTGATGGGTATATATATTTTTTCATATGAGTTATGGTGATAGTCATTACGAGATTGTAATTCTATATATAGACATTAATCTTACACATATATAAGTTATTTGACATCATTTTTACTTCAAAATCTTAAAATAATAATGTTATGGATTTTTATTCTTATATAGTGTTTAACTATGTATATTTTATTCAACGTGGAACTTTGACTCACAAAATATATATATATATATATATATATATATATATAATAGAATATAAAGTCAAAATTATTAATAAAAAAAAATTTCTTTTCAAATATAAATTTAGATGGAATGCAAACTTAAACAAATATATACGGTAAATAATATGATCCGAATGGAGATGATATATAATAGATATTTATGAGTGATTTACCAATAATTTTATAATAAGTATCTTATGATAAGTGCACCTAAATAAATAGTATGATGCTTAATGGAGATGATATATTATAGACATTTATGAGTGATTTGGCAGTAATTTTATAATAGATGATCCTATACATTTAATTAATCCTTTTATGGTAATACATGATATTTTATATTATAAAGAATTTAATTTAAGTTATATTCAAAAACTGACTTGAAATTAAAAGATATTCTTACTTTAAATTTAATCTTGTTTTTATTGATACGAAATTTCCGACCACTTAAAGTTCAAAGAATATAAACTATTAATAAACAATCTAGTTTAAAGATTCAATCCCAAAAATGGATTTTCAACTGACAAAATCCATCAGAAGTCAACAAAATTTATTAGTAAATAAAAATTATTAATGACTTTTCGACGATAAAAAATATATCAATAAAATACTTGTTATAAAAATTCCGACATTGAAAAAATTCTCAATAAATATCAATAAATAATTACAATTTTAGTTATCAAAATATATATATATATATATATATATATATATATATATATATATATATATATATATTATAATTTAGGTATTCTTTCTTTTTTTTTTCTTTTCTTTTCTTTCTTTCTTTATGCTCTTCCTCCTCCACATTATAGTCGTCCATTGCCCTGTTCATGGCTTTCGACTTCTCTTCTTTCTTCTTTTTCTCACCCTCCTTCTTTCTTTTATTTTTAAAAAATAATTTTTTAACTACTAAATTTTGACAACTTTTTCTTATAACTTTAAGTGTCATTTTCTAAATAGTTTTTCATTTTTCCTTTTTTCTCATTCTCAATATTCAAAAATCACTTAGAAAACGACACCTCATGTTGTAAGAGAAAGTTGTCAAAATTTAGTAGTCAAAATATCATTGTTTTTTATCTTTTTCTTCTCATCTCTCTCCAATTAGTTTATAAAAAATACTTTCATTAAATTTGACAAAATAATTGACTCACATTTTACTAATGAATTTATAAAAGAAATTACCAATAAATTTAAAAAAATATATATAATTGTTGATTAATTTACCAACAAATTTTAAAAGCAAAATTGAATTATTGAAAATTTTTTAAAATATTTATTTACTGACAAAACTATAGACCTATTTCATAAATTACAATTACTGAAAAAAAGAAGAAGCAATTAGTGACGCTATGCATACCTATTTGAATTCTATTGATTTAACACCAATAATGATATAAAAAAACGGTTGTAATGCACCTAAAATTTTTTATAGTTATCTTTAGTAATCTAGATAACTTAGAGCCAGACCCTCTCATATCTAAGAAAGCAAATAGCTCCCTAAAGAGAGTTTTACACACGGAGTGAAGTTTGTAACCCACTAATTAAATTTACCAATATTTATTTCTATAAATATTATAAGGCTTATTTATGTTTTAGATTTTTTATAAATGTGAGATTTTTCAGTTCAGTCCTATTAAATTTTTCTAATCTATTGAATTCTCAAATTATCAATATTTCTCAACTGAGTTTTTATCCTTAGATATTTCTATCACCTATATGACAAAACTTTTCAATTGAGTTTTTGTCATTAGACTTTTCTGCTACCTACATGATAATTATTTTATACTCTCATCCAACTTAAATATTGTCACATGGTTCTAAATTATCATAATGACGAATTCCTCTAAATATTTTATTGTTGTATTTTATCTAATTTTTTTTTAAAGCTAATAAAAATTAAAATATATATATATATATGGTATTATAATTTTAAAATATACTAGTGAAAATACAGGCGCTACCGTATTTTTGTGTTCGCATTTTTTTATTTTCATAAAAATTTGAGTTAAAATTAATAAAAAATATATAACTGTTAAAATTAAAAAGAATAAAAAATATACAGAATAAGTTTTTAAAATAATTACTAAAAAGAAAATATTTTTTTAAAATAATGGTTAAAGATAAACTATTTATAAAATAGTTATTTTTTAAAATAATAATTAAGGTTAAAATTAGAATAACTACATTTGACACAAAAGGTAGTATTTTTTTGTATATTGTTATAAATAAATTTACAATTTTATAAATTTATAATTTAATGATTTAATAATTTTATAGTTTTTAACTTTATAATTTAATAATTTTACGATTTATAATTATATCATTTTATAATTTTATATTTATATAATTTTATGATTTTATATTTTATAAAACTATAACATTTTAAAATTTTAAATATTTTATAAAATTATATTTTTCATAAAATAGAAAAATTATATTTTATACTTTTATATATTTTTATAAAATTATTTAAATATTTAAAAATGTAATTTCTAAAAATATAATTTAAAAAATGTATAAAATATAAAAATATATAATATAAAGTTTCATATTTTATATTTATATTTTTATAATTATAAAAATGTGAGTTTATAAAAATCTATAATTTTATAAAAATATAATTTTACAAAAATTAAATAAAATTATATAAACATAAAACTATATAATTAAAAATCATAAAATTCTGAAATTATAAAATTAAAAACTATAAAATTATAAAATCATTAAATTATAAAATCATTAAATTATAAAATTATAAAACCTTTTAATCATAAAATTATATATTTTTATTTTACATTTGATAATTTGATAAATTTATAATTTATAATTTTTTAATATTTAATATTTAATATTTTTTTTTAATTTTATATTTTATATTTTATAAATTTTATTAGCATTAAGAATAATTGTAGATAAATACAACAACAAATTCTTGAGATAGATCCTTCTCATTGAAATAGTTTACAACAATGTATTATGTGACAATCAATATTTAAGCAAAATGACACTGTAAGATAATTGTCACGTAAGATATAAAAATCTAACATAATACTCAATTGAAAAGTTTTGAAAATTTGAGAATTCAATACATCACCACAATTTAATAGAAACCTAACTGAAAATTTAAAAATTTATGAGGGATTAAAATATAATTATACCTAAATATAAATGTGAATTAGGATAAAAAAAAGGACGAGTAACAATATGCAATTTTCAATTATGAAACAAATTAAATTTTTATATTTCTAGGAAAAATATAACGAAGGAAAATATCAAAGTGAACAAAATTAGTATGAAAGTAGCACTCTTAGAAAAGTAAAAAAAAAACAAAAAACAAAAAATTGATAAGGAAAAAAAAAAGAAGTGTACCTCAGAATGGGGTTCCATAAAAAGCGTTTCTCGAAGTCCACCAGGTATTAAAATGCAACTGTAACCAGCTTCTAAGGAGGAAATAAAACTTTTCCTTGTCACTGCGGCAAATCCCAACCATGTCCATATGTGTCTCAAAAATGGTATACAGAAAAGCTGTTCATAGAAGAAATTAGTATTTATTTTACTTAACCTCCTTAACCTTGACAATTAAATTTTAAATTTTTTGTTATAATATATTTTTTAAAGAATTTAAAATATAAAAAATGATAAATCACTTAAAAATACCACCTCAAGTTATAAAAAGAATTTAGTTATTAAAAAATATTTTCCTTTTCCGCTTGAGAATCTCAAAAGTAAAACCCTTACAACGCTGCTAGCAAGAAATCTTGTTTTTGCAAGAGGCATGAGAGCTGTGTTGTGAGCAAGTGCAACCAAGCCAATTGAAAAAACTGAGTGTGGTTCATAACCAAACACTGAACAAAAACAATATATTCTACATCAGTACACACTTAATTAACTTATGCCAATCACAGTTTATTCCAAAAACTCATGTAAGCCAAAACAATGTTTTGTCATCAATCTTAGGAATCTTTATATTTTAGGGAATGGAGGCAATTAATGGTTTGTGGTTGTAAGTTAAACATCATTGATTGTATGCTTTTATGAATTTATGGGAAGCAAATTAAATGTCCATGTGAGTGCATGAGAGAGGAGAGGATGGACCACATTAACTTTCTCAAAAAAATTTGAAAAGAAAAATGTTCAATACTACTGAATTTGAAACTATATATGTCTCATAGGTTACAGAAAATATGTGGAAAAAAAATTATTCTAAATTTTTATAGGTTTAAATAAAGTTGAAATTTTTTAATCCAAGATACTTTAGTCAGATGTTTCTGTTAGTATTAAATTAAGAAGAATATTTCAAATAATGGATTATAAGTGTAATATATTGTACAATGTTTTAAAATGTGATCAGTACAAAATAATGGTTACGTCATGTAGTTAAAGTTTTCAAGACTTAATTGACAACAAAAATATAATATAGGAACTTAATTAAAAATTTAAATTTATCAATAACTCATAATATAATTAAGTCAGTTTTTTAATATATAAAGTAAATGAATACTATAATATGTTAAATAAATAAATAAACATTAACGTATACCTTTAATATTGGTTTTCTTTTTATATAACTTATCACATTAAAAAATGTTTTATTAATAATGTAATACTATTTATTTGCAAGTCCTTAAAATATTTATAATATATTATGAAATATTTTTCTTAATTTAATACTAAAAAATTATGTTCTACTAAAATAATATTAATAAATTATCAAGATATTGTTAGATGTGTTATTTTTTTCTCTTTAATCACATAAAGAATTTACACCCGTATTAACATTTCATCTGAGAAACTAAACTATTATCAAAAGAAAAAACAAAAGTATAATATATAAAATAGAATTATTTGACAGAATGATATATCTATAACAATATATAAAGGGATTCCCTTTTTGTGTTCACTTTTTAAAATACCGATTTTACCTTTTAAATATAATAATTTATTAAATTTTTAAAAATTGACCATTATTTTTACAAAATTTTTATAAACTCAGATGTCTCTGTTTCTTCTCTTCTTCTATATTTATTAATGATTATTCTTCTATCTGTTCTAATATATTTCACTTTATTTTTAATAAATATAATTTTAATATATACATTAACTTAATAACATAATATCACGTATATTTAAAAAATATACACACAGATACAATATGATATCGCGCCTGTGTTACACTAGTATACTTATAATTATGATCGATAATATTACAAGTATATTATTGTTCCTTCATCTTTAAATTTTATACTGTATAAAGGGAACTCAAGTTGCTCCAAATTAATTTTAAAATAGCTTATTTCTATCATTCAAGTGTCCTATACATATATAGAGAGTGAGGCACACCAACCAAATCTTTATGGGGAAAAGAGTTTATTTATTACCTAATAAATGAAAACTAGAATAGCACCTACCTAAAAGAAGGAAGAAAGAATATGAGATAAATTATATATTTGATCTCTATTTTGGTTCAATTTTGTTAATTTAGTCTTAATATTATTATTATTTTTAATTAAGTCTTAATTTTTTTAATTTTTTTCTAATTCTGTTTAGATAATTAACAATAATAAATATTCATCATCATGTGTTATTTTATATTCAATTTAGTTTTTATATTCGTTATTTTTGTTTAATTTAGTCATATTTTTATTTAAATGGAACAATTTTGTCTCTCTCTAATTGAGACCAAATCTAATTTTTATACATATGTTGTAATGATTTTTTTATTAAAATTCAAATTTATATTAAATATTTTTGGTTGAAAGTTGCAATTCGTTTAAAATTTTAGATTAATGATATTAGTCATCATCTTTTAAATTTTCATTCTAATTTTAAACTAATTGTAATTCTAAATTAAAAATATTTAAAAAAAATGAATTTTAATAAAAACATTATAAATTTATACAAAAATTAAATTTGATCTCAACTTGGATAAGGACAAAATTGCTCCACTTTAAAATAAAATTATGACTAAATTAAACAAAAATATAACACGTGCATTCTATTTGGTTTGGATTGTCACGCTATTTTTTTTTTAAATTAAAAAGAAATTATTGAAATTATAAAAATTACAAAGTGACATGTGACACTCGGTGTTCATTACCCATTATTTATTTAAACGGAATTAACAAAAAAGACCAAATTGAACAAAATTGACACACCACTCTCAACCCAAAACCTTAACGGGACACGCTTTACCTGGAACCCTTATCTCCACTCTCAACCCAAAACCTTAAGGCAATGGGTTTATGGGTCTTGATTCTTATATAGTGTTCTACTTTCTCATTTCTGGTCAATGTGGGACTTAGACTCACACTTGTATTCCTAACAGAAAATATATATATATATATATATATATATATATATATATATATATATATATATATATATATTAGGACTGAATTGACAAAACTGAACGAAAATAGAGATCATGTTTAATTTAACCCAAAATATAATATGTTTATGATTAAAAAAGAGTACATTGAATTAAATGTTTAGTAGTGTTTTTGGTGTAAGTGTATGTAAGGATTCTTTATAAATATTTGAAAAGAATAAAATTAATTCTTCTATAAATTAAACTTATCTTATGTATAAATTAATTAGTAAATATTCTTTCATAACTTCTCCAAATTCTTATTTTCATTTTATAAATAAATCAATTTCATATATAAAAGGTATTTTAATATTTTTTAAATGTTTACAAAAAAAAATAGTTTAAATATATTAACTCAAACTCTAATGATAAAGGTACTTTCATAAAGTTGACAAGGATTAATATTATAATTTAGAATGATAAACAGAGTGGGTAAAACATAAAAAATATAAAAAGAATCTGAAAATTTAGTTGATGGATAGATACAAACCGTAAGCATGATTAGGACGAAAGGCTTGTGGTTCTTCTAGGTGAAGCTTTATGGGAAAATAGGAGCAAATGTGCTTGCAAATGTA